>Ga0209624_10000146_pt1 | contig 64580 bp, 83 predicted proteins | sample JacPinW_OM2H0_O1_FD_188565 | JGI IMG/M metagenome (GOLD analysis project Ga0209624, IMG submission 188565) | Forest soil microbial communities from Algoma, Ontario, Canada - Jack Pine, Ontario site 1_JW_OM2H0_O1 (SPAdes) (version 2) | ecosystem: Environmental > Terrestrial > Soil > Boreal... | reverse complement strand
TGACCCGCGTCATCCCACGCTCCTCACACAACTTCCTCGCATGCGGCGAGTCCGCGATCACGAGCCACCCACGGCACTTTACGTCCCTGAGGAATTTGACCATCTGGTCAGCCAGCGATCCCGCCAGCGACCCTCCACGTTCGCTCTCGTCCACCCACATCGGCTCGGCGTGGGGGAAGAACTGCATGACGTGGAACCCGACGATCTCCTCACCACGAAACGCCACGAGGATGCGCGTGAGTGTGCGGTTCAGCGACGGCCATCCGTTGACGAGGCAGAGGTCGTCGATACGCTCCCACTCGGCTTTGGTCGCAGGCCGTAGGCCGCGCTCGTTATCAGGGCCGTCGATCCACTCGAACCGTATCTCGTCCTGCTCCTGCTCAGCCATCGTCCCTCCTACTGGATTATGAGTGTCACGATGCAGCCGTCGCCTGCATTGTCAGCGTCGATATAGTAGCGGTAGGGTGAGAAGGAGTCCCGGTTGCGCGCGGCACTGGTCAGCGTGAACGCAGGCGCGAGCGCAGCCGTGCTCCCCGGCAACAGTGACAAGGCTGCAATGATGACGCCCGGATCGTCCCTGTTCCCCGACCCCGCTGCGCCCTTGCGACAAATGTATACGTTGCCTGTAGGAGTCGCGAGGCCGTGGGACGCGCCTGCGCGGCAGGGCTGGAATATAATCTGGTAAGCGGTGACAGTGTACTCAGCTCCCTGGGCCTGACCCGATGCGGACGACGACGATGCAGTCTCTGGCGCGTTGTAGGAGCTAGGATCGACCAGCGACATAATACCTACCGGAGTCCCTGGCGTCGCGCATGCGATCAGGCCCAGCGGCCAATCCGGTCCCTGCCTGTCCTGTAGTACTGAGTTCGCCATAAGCTATCCTCCTCCGCAGCATACACCTCACCCGCTACGTCGTCCATTCAATTTGTCCCGTAGCCGCGTTGTACTTGAGACTCTGGCCGTTCAGCGGCGGCGTCGCACGGACATTGAGTCCCGCGATCTTCGTGTTCGACGGCCCGTTCGCGACCTGCTGCTGCAACGCCTGATGCGACTTCTCCATCTCCGCCATCCGGGAGTGCGCCGCGGCCAGCGCATCGGTCAACGCATACACGTGATTGTAGAGAATGCGGAAGTCGTCGTGCAGCGGCCCAGTGAGCTGGCGCGTCGGATAGTGGCGGTTCCCTGTCGTGGGATTAGCGGTCGCCTTAGTCATTGCTACCTCGCATCGGGTAGGAGTCGGCGGCGAGGGTATAACATTTACCGTCCTGCCCCCAGTGATCGCACAGCACGCCGCCGTGCGCCATCATCCGCAACCCGGCCTCCCTCAGCCGATAGCAGAAGTACATATCGTCTGTCCATTCCGCCGCTAGTGGAAGCGCCGCGCCATTACGATACAGCCCCAGTGACTTGGCGTGCTCTACCCCGTGCACGTCGACGAACCACGGCTCCGGCAGCGACGCGATCTTCCTGAGGTCGATCATCATGCATCCGGTCGCGATCGCCTGACACTCGAATACCTCCCCGCGACGCCAGCGCCAGTGCGGCCCGATCCCGTAATCCTGAAACACGAGCGGCACCGCCGGATCACTCTTGGTCGTGTATATCCCGGCGCACACGGCCACGTCGTCGTCCGCGTTCTCCAGCACGTATTGCAACTTCTGCAACGTATCCGGCGGCGGCACTACGTCGTCGTCGATGAACATGCCGAACTTCGCGCCGTAGCTCATCGCCTGTCTCACGAGCGCCGTGCGCGCCGGGCCACGATCCATATCCTTGATGTTGAGCAGCATATGGGAGCAGTTGGCGAGAGGGGCCAGCAGCGCCAACCCGATGCCCCACTCCGGCGGCGTATAGCGGAGGGTGCCGTCGCCGTTCCGTGTGATCGTCGGCAGCAGGACGCCGAGGCCGATCTTCTTCACCTCCATCGTGCCGCCGACCTGCTTCCACTCTGTAGGCAACGTCGTGGCCAGCCTTGGCGCAGGTGGAGTCGCGGCAGCCACGTTCGGGTAATAGTTCGGAGTGCCGTCCAGCCGCAGGTCCTCGACCGACATTCTACGCAGTCCCGTCGCCATCTCGCCTTCCTCCCACCACCATATACACGAGTGTCCTAGCCCCGAACGCCATCCCGGCAGCAACTCATCCAACGCGCGCCGCACTCCGGGTTCGGTGCGGTCATGTCCGCATAGCAGGCCGCCGTGCCGCAGCCGCGCTCGCCATACCAGGATGTCCCGGCGCACGTCGTCGTATTCGTGTGAGCCGTCGATGAACACCATATCCGGCTTCTGGTCGTCTGGGCCGCGTAACCACTCGGCGCGCAGCTCCGTCGTCTCGGCGTGATCGCAGCGAATCGGCGTTACGGGCAATCCCTTCACGTTGTCGAGGAATCGCGCGTAGAAGTGTGGGCGGTCCTCATCGCGCACAGCGGCGTCGTCCCGTGGACCGTACCAGTCGTCCAGCGCGAACACCTCGCCGGGGGTGTTGGCCGCCAACGCACAGGTGCTGCGGCCCAGATAGCTCCCGACTTCGACGATCCGCTTATGGGTCGCCGCACGTTCGGCCAGCCAGCGTAGTTCGTCCTCGAAGGGCCAGCGCAGGTCCGGCGTGGCTAGCGCTCGTGTGATGTCTATCGTCGTCGTCGCCATGTCACATCCTCCCGATCCACTCCCGCTCGAAATCCGTCAGCGACTCCAGCAGCACTCCCTGTAGTTGCGCCCGCTCAAACATCTGCGTGTACCATAACACGAACGCCGCTTGGCGCTCGTAATGGCTCAGATGCTAACGAGATTCAATCGTTCTTGTATCACTAACACATGTGGGCATTGTCCGTATATCCCCTTAGCCATATTGCAATTGAAGCACAACACTTGTAATTGCCCTTTGGGGAAGCCAGCGTTCTTGAGTTTTATGTAGAACCCAGAGCCAGAACACACTGTCTTACGATGCTCGTTGCCGTCATTGTTAATATGATCAAGAGACAAGAATTCAACATTTTCTTCTCCACAACACGCGCAATGTCCGCCATATGCCTCTATGGTCTCCCGTTTTATGAGTGCAAGTTTCAATTTCGATTTGGCTAACACTCTGTCTCGATTGCGCCAGTAATAACGCATGAGATAATCAGGGTCAGCGGCGTAGCGTTCTTTCCTCCACTCTCGCTTACTTACTCTTATAGCATCACGGTGACTCTCAAGATAGGCTAGATTGTATTTACGCTTCTTCTCTGTGATATTCATATGCGCGCTTGATCTCCCGTAGCCCCGCCAAGGGATCTGTATCTGAGATAATTATCTGTACGACTCCAGCCACCAACCCAAATTTCCCAATTTTCTAGGAACAGTTGGAATGGTGCTGTAGACGTAGCAGAAAAGAAATATATAACGCCCTTGTTCGCTGTCAGTATGAACGTGAGCTTCGCCATGACGCCGCCCGTCGACGGGAGTGTGATCGGCATGGGCTGCTGGCCACCGTAGCAGGTCACCGTCAACGTCACCGGCTCCGTCGCGGCGTAGCACGCGCTCACCTGCTTCACGTGCATATACCCGAGCAGGCCGAACGCTGTGCCCTGCGTCTGCCACGTCTCCGCAGCCTCCGGCGTCGACTCGAACACCCACTCGACGCCAAAGAACCGCCACGGCACCTGTACACCCATCGAGATGGCGGATATGAGGCCGTCTTCCTCGGTAGGGTAGGACTCGGTAAGGCTGGGATCGGTCCACCCGATATACCCCGGCCCCACGCTGGTAATCGGGAACGTGCCATCATATGGCGCTACTTCAGTGATCGTGGCCTCCGCACCTAATGCGAATCCGTCGCTGTTGGCGACCGTCGCCACAACCTGCGTGTTGAATATGGGATTGTTGACTACGCTCAGGATCTCCGTCGATATTGGCCCGCCGACCAGCGACGGCTCCAGCCGCACGGTGTGCGCGATGAACGGCGTCACGAACGAATACGCGATGATGCTCTCGCCGTTGTGCTGCACGACAGGCGTGAACGGATGCAGCGTGAGAGTGTCGCTGTCTCGTACCTGCAATCCTCGTAGCGCGTTGAACGTATCCGCGTGGAGTAGGAATCCCTGGATATACTTCGCCGATTCCGTTCCGCCGTCGTACCAGTCCGTGTAGCGATCCGTGATCGTCTCTGGCTTCTGAATAAATGAGGGCTGCCATATATTGATCCGAGTCGCTGCGCCTTGCGCGGTGAAGTTGTCCGTCCATGCGATCTGGAGGCCGAGGAAGTCGCTGAGGACGCCACCGCCCAGCGATATCTGCGTCTGCGTTCGCGACGCCGACGGCGCAATTACCGTCGTTGCGGCCAGCGGCACGCCTCCGCTCATTGGAGTCACGCTCACGCCTGTCGCCGCTGAGGGATTAGAATCGAGCCACGCGTCGCCCCACACCTCCCCTGCGCGCACATCCCCGCCGTCCCACTCCCCGGTGATGATCGCCGCCGCGATTGGCCCGATGGCGTCGTTCGTATACGGACTCTGTATGAACACCCCGCCAGTGGAGCCGCCAGCGACCAGCACCGGATACGTCGAAAGGCCCGGTGTCAGCAACGTACCTCCCTGCTGCTCGACGTGATAGAACGCAGACGGCGGTGATCCGTTGTTATAGATATCCACCGACCACGCGGCAGTGCGGGTGTCACAGACGAGGCAGCGCCAATTCCCCGTTGAGTCGACATAGGTCGCGTAGAGGTAGCCGTTGCAATGGGCGAGACGGAAGTTGGCCGCGTAGGCGTAGTCTGGCGCCAACACCTCATACCCGTTGTAGGTGACGTTCACGCCAGCCACGCCGTCATGTGGGAACAGGTTGTAGAGGTCCGCGTCGGTCAGCGATCCCTTCTGCGAGTCCCAAATCGCGTCCTTGGCCCACCACCATATCGTCTTGCCGTCGGTGCAGTGGCCCCACGGTGCGGCGAGCCCTCGCGGTAGCGGCTGCTGGATGTAGGAGTAGCGTTGAGTGGGATTCGACGGTTGCGGGTAGAGCGCCCACCAACGCTCCGTAGACGCCACGAAGCTGAGGCCGTCGAGCAACTCTCCGCCCAGCAGAGGTTCGGTCGGCGGCGTGATCTCGATGTCGTAGGAGTCGGGTGCGGAGTCTGGCGCGTAATTCTTGGCGAACGAGATCGTCCCTGGCCGCAGCGGATCGCCGACCGCGAACACGGTCCCCTCGGCGTCCGGCCCCCACATATACGGCAGGAGCTGGCGCGCCAAGTTGGGCTCGTAGACGGCAGCGTTCGTGGTGAGGATATACCCGGCGTTCTCGACGAACTCGAACTGGTAGTAGTTAATACCACGCCCGGTGGCGAGCAGGGTGGGCCGGGAGCGTAGCGTGTAGACGTTGGTGCCGCCGATGCGTACCTCGGTGCCAGGGAGCCAGCGCAGGACGTTGTTGGGCGTCGGCACCCATATACTGGCGACGAATCCCGTGACCGGTGCGGCAAGACCGTTCATTAGCGGCACGTCGATCGACGGCCACGGCTCGTAGTTGTCGAACTCCAATTCCTCGCCCGCCAGCGCCGCCTCGTCGGAATAGTTGTCGATGAACGTGGTCGAGGTCGTGGGCGATTGGCCGATCCATCGCCACGACGTGACGCTCCCGCCGTAGCGGAACACGTCCCACGTATCAATCTGCCCGTCATACGCAGCCGACGGCAACGCCAGCGTGACCTGCTCGCGTCGCGGGTTGACGCCGTACCGCGTCTCCGGCGACGGATTCCCCTTGGCCCCGGTCAGCGACGACCGCGGGCGCACGCGGTAGAGATACGGCGCGCCACTCTGTCCCACGTCCGGCGAGTATCCACCCCAGATAGTGACCGGGCCGAGCTGAATGTTGATCGGGTAGGAGAACGCGGTCCCGGCCAGCGACGCGGCGTTGACGAGGAACTGTACCGCGTTCACATTCTGCAACGTCTTCGTCTGGTCGTTGCCGACGCGGGTCAGCGCCGAGATCGGGAAGATGATCTCGGCCCATTGGAGGTCGCCCGGCGTCGTCTGAGCGCTGGACGACGTAGACAACTGATTGCCGGACGCTGCCGCCGTCTCCTCGTCGATCGTGGCGCGCTGGTCGACCAACTGAGCCGCTCCAAGCTGGGTCAGCGTGTTCTGCACGCCCGCCTCGATGTCGGAGACGCGCACCGTGTAGTAGTAGAGGTTCTGGGTGAACGACCCGTCGCCCACGTCGAACAGGAGCTTGGCCTCGTTCAACGCCGTCAGCACGCTCACGTTGATCGAGAAGTGGAGGTAGTCGGCCTCTTGGAACGAGTCCGTGCTGTATACGAACGGGTTGCCGAGGCCTGCGGTAGAGGTCTCGGTGCCGATCCCCGCGCCGCTCAGCGCAAAGGTGACCGTCGGCGACGTGATCGACTGGCCCACGGTGAACGACGACGCCGGGAGGTTCACTTGGATTGCCTGTGGCGCAGTGAACGTCTCGGCGGAAGTATGCGTGCCCGTCGTCGACGTTTCGAGGCATACCGTCCCATCCGGCCCCTCGGTGACGCTCCACACGATGCAGGTCTCAGAGCCACCGCTGAACTTGATGAGCGCTCCACGGCGCAGCGATCCGAGGAGGTTCTGCTCGTAGAGGGATTGGCCCTCGTTCCCCGGCCCCGCGCCCAAGTTAGCCGGAACGACGATGCAGCGTCCGGTCGTCCCCGTGAAGTAGTAGACCGCCAGGATGCCAATAGCCACAGGCTGCGCCGGGTATACGTCCTGCACCAACACGCCAGTGTCGCTGATGGAGAGCGCCATCTGCCTCGTATACACTTGGCTTGTGGAGACGCCGAGGGTGGCGAACCCGGTCGTGGGCACGCCGGGATCAGCGAACACTGATTGCACGGTATCGGTGACGCGGGCGGTATTCGACACCGCTCCAGCCACTCCAGCGTGTGTGTAGGAAGGATTCGGCGAGAATATATTGTAGAGCGTGGTCGTCGATGCCGCGTTCGGCGCTGTCTGCGGCTCCGCGATTCCCACCTTCTGCTGCGTCACCACTCCCGCGACGGGCGCGCTGAACTTCTGGTAGTCGTTCCCATTGGCGATATACATCCACGGGTTCGGCGACTGCGCTGGCCGGAACGGGATCATAGCCGCGCCGGGGAATCCTGCGCTGCCGGACAGCGCACCGACGACGCCAGCCTGCGTCCACACGTTGTTGTCGTTGCTGACCGCTACGATGACAGGATCGTTGTCTGTATTGAGGGCAGCGAAGGCTCGCAGGTCGGTAACAGAGTGGGAGTTGGTGGGATAGAACGACGCCAACCCCGGTCGAGTCTCGATAGCGCTGTCATTGACCACCCGGATATTGCGCCCGTACACGTATTTGTTGCCAGGCGTGAGCGCGTCTGGCGGCGCGTTCAGCTTCATGCCGCCGTAGCGGAAGCGGAATCCCTCGTTCGGACGCGTGTAGTTCCGGCCGCTATCCGCCACTGGTAACCTCCGCCGGAGAGTCGGCCGTGTATCGTGGATGGCGCTCTGCCTCTCGCTGCGACTGCTTGTACAGCGTTTGGGCGAACTCGCCCATCTCCGCGATCCGGCTGGAATACAGCGCCGCCAGCGACAGGAACCGCTGGTGCATCGCGAGCGTGGCCTCGAACTCTGCTCCGCCGCACTTGAACATGGCGAGATGCTGTGCCTCGTCGAGGATCGCCTCATATACGTCTTCCGTCACGTTGATGCAATCCGCTGAGAGGGATGGCACAGGCGCGTTCTCGACGACGGTGGCGCTTACAGTGTAGAGAGAGGAGTCCGGCGTGGGCGACAGCGCGACGAGGTTCAATCCCGCTACGAGCGCCGCTGTCGGAGCCGTCGGAGTCGTCGACTCCCATCCTGTGTTGTACTGGTCCGACGACACTACCGCGTCGACCTCGATGGGGACGTTGTTGACGCGCATCCCTAGCAGCGCCGGGGCCAGCGCCAGCAGCGACATCCCCTCCGCGTACCGTCGCTCGCAATACTGTTGCCGCAACGGATCCTTGGCGTTCGACTCTCGACCGAGGAGTTCCGCCAGCGCGCCCCACTTGAGCACCCACGCCCAATCGTCAGGGATGATCGTCGAGGTAGGCGACGCCAGCGAATTCTCGATGGTCAACAACTCGTAGGTGCCAGGGACGTTCAGGTTGGTGTCCACGTCGAACGTCTGTACCGGCTGTGTCGACCTCGCGTAGGTCGAGGGGATGCCGGGTGGCATGGTCGTGTAATTGGGCTCGAAGGCCTGCCACGCCCAGGAGTCGTCCTCCCACAGCGTCGACGGAGAGCCGAATCCCATAGCGGGGATGAATGCCAGACGGCGCAGGTCCAGAGTGTTGGCGGCCAGCGCCGTTCGGCCGGGCGCGGCGGGGATCGTCGAGTGCGTGATGAAGCATCCCGTGGTGCCAAGGAGTTCGTTGAGCCGCTGATTGACGGCGTTGGACAGGTCGGTGGCGGAGAACTGCGCCGACACGCTCCCGGTCGGCGGTTCCAGCAGGTGGTAGAGAATGATGGTATAGAGGAGAGATGGAGTGAGCGTCACAGGGCGTAGCGTCCCCACGACCGTTGTGAGGTCGTACCACGCAACGTTAGCCTGAGAAGGGAACTGGAAGTCACCGCGCCAGTACGCCGCCAGCGCGTTCCACTCACGGATCGCCTCTTGGAGGTAGAGTAGACGCTCCGCCTGCGACCAGAATTGCTGGTTCGGGTCCGCAGGGAGGTAGAGGCGCGCGGATAGCGCGGCGTCTGCAATCGCGAGCGTGATGGGACAGGCCATTCACCTCTCCTCTATGAGCCTACCGCTTGCAGGTCCGCCACGAGCTGGTCCGTCGCTACCGGAGACTTCGTATAGTCTAGTGAGATAGCGGCGTGGGCCTCGTCGGCGTAATACATGAGCCACGGCCATGACGCTTGTTGCAACGCGCCCCACGTGACGACCCATATCCCTGTGGCGTCGTACTTGACGATAGGGACCGAGTGGCCTCCCCACGATCCCGGCGCAGCGTCTCCAGTCACGTCGTTGTCGATGATGTCCCATAAGCCGCCGACCTGATTCTGCGCGGTCACCGGGAGCTGGATGCCGAGATCAACGGCTCCGAACACGTATACGGCTTGCTGCACTCGGAGTTGCGTCAGGTTGACCTCGGCGTGGGCGCTGATCCTGTGTCCTCCTACTCCGGTATCGCGGAAGTAGTCGAGCACGGCGGTAATGACTCCACCCTGATCGGTCGCGGGATCGGCGGGATTATACCCACAGGCCTGCTCGTACTCGGTCAGGATTGCGGAGTCGGGGACGGTGACCTCCGCGCCGGTGTCGGCGGTCCACGCCTGAATCATGTGGCCACAGGTCGCGCAGGTGCAGTCCCCGAGATTGTCGTTGAGCATCTCGCCCCACGACGTGATCCCGGCAGAGTTGTCGAGTGCGTCTGGTGCAGTCGGCAGAGCCGCAAGGAAATCATGTAGCACGGCGAACTTGGCCATCGTCCGCTTGTTGCGGGGTGAGACGTGGGGCCGTCCGAGATGCAACGGCCCCCGCGTGGGATGGACGAACGGTTCAGAGTTCATACTCAGGCCCGAAGAACGACACTGCCGAGTTGAAGTCCGACTTGAATTGCTTGGCGCTCTCGGTGGCCTTGTCCGCCAGCTTCCGCTCGGCCTCCATGTTCTTGGCCGCGGATACCGCTGGCACGAGCGCGATCAGCGACGCCACGAACGCCGTCACCGCTCCGACTGCGGCGGTGAACTTGTCCTGTGAGTTCGGATCGGTGATGTGTAGCTGAGTAAGGATCGGCCCTAGTTCGCTCGTCAGCGCTGTCAAGCTGGCCTGAATCTCGTTCAGGACACCCGGTTGCGCGGTCGCCGCGGCAGCCTTATACGACGCGATCAGCGCCTTGATATTGACCAGCGCTGTCTGCGCCTGCTGTGCCCAGTTGTTGAACTGGGTCATCACGGCAGGCGATACGCCCTCGCCGAACGCAGCCAGAATCGCTACCAGAGCCTGAATCGCGGGGCCAAGGAGCGAGATGATGGTTGACGCTTGAGACTCCCAGTCCCCGCAGCCAGCCATGATGATGCACAGGTCCATGACGGCGAAGATGCCGATGAGCTTCCAGAACAGGTTGCGATTGAATTTCATGGTAACGCTCCTCCAATGTAAGTTGCGGTGATCTCTGTTTGGCCCTGTAACTTCTCCATCAACTGACCGAACGCCAGCCGCGATGATCCTACCATATCGACGCCACGACTCGCGCCAACAATCGTACACCCCTCTGTATCTGACGGCCAGTTGCCGGGGTGAATCTCGATCTCGGTGAATCCCGGCACGTTCTGGAGATGCGGCGTTACCTCCTTGAAGTGCGCCGACATCTCCAGCGTTACCGGATACGTACCCTGCGGGATCGCATACGGCTTCCCCTCCGACTGATCCGAGCGGGGCTCCAGCGTATAGCAGAGGAACGCGCCATCGACGGATAACTCTCCCGTGGTGGAGTTATCGGTGAACGTGTCGCGCTGGATGACGAGCTTCATTGCTGTTTATACGCGCCGAGGTACACTACTTCCCCGACCGCGACAGCGACAGTCGGCCACCAGTGATACGTTGCGTAGAACTCCGCGTAGGCGTTGCCCAACGCGGTCGCTCGTTCGGCAGGGGTTGGATATTGAGAGAGGTCGATGAATTGTGGAAACTTATCCGGCGGTCCTGATCCGTTTGGCATTATTGTATCCTCCTTGCGTTTTTATTCTCGTCGTCGCGGTCCCACCAAAATCCTAAATCCGCACGTTCGATACTCTTGCACGATCCGAAATCCATCCAGCGAGCCTTGCGCGCCTCGTACCCGGCCCAGATCACCGTGGCGTTAGGGAAGTCCGGGCATCCGGTGTAGAGGAACTCGCCGTCGTCCTTCGACATCCACCATTTGTTGGGCGCGACCTGGCGCAACACTTTGACGTGGTAATACTCGTATACATGAGCGTTCGACATCTGCGCGGCGCGGATCCCGAGGGTGACTAGCACGAGGACAACGAAGATGCCTGCCGTCACTATTTCGCCGTCGCTACTCCTTCGGCGGAATGTTAAGCGCTTTCCGAACTTCGCTATAAAACTGGCGAGCTTCCTTCCGTACATCCTCCACAATACCAAGCACACCATACACAAGCAGAAGCACCAGCCCAATAATCCATCCCCCGTTACCACCGCCGGGATTGCTCTGGCCACCATCCACGCCTTCCTTTCTATCCCTTCCCGAGCCTCGAAGTAGGCACTTCTGTTCTTGTTACGAAATCGGGACAAGCCTCCTACGGCAGTATTGACGGCATCGCGGAGGGGAAGTCCAGCGCCGGAGCTCCGCCTGCCACGATCGTATTGAACGCGCTCGTTTGGCTCAACACATAGACTCCGTTCGTTAGCTTCCACAGTTCCCACTGGCAGTGCCCGCTGGGCTGCCCCGGCGCGGTCATAATGAAGTAGTTCTTCTCCATGTTGGCAAATCCCGCCCCCCAGAAGTAACTCTGTATGATCGCGTTCCGGACGCCGAGGTCGCCGCCGAAGTTGATCAAGTACGGACCCTCCACCTTAGTCATAATCGGGCCGCCCAAAGTGGCAGTCGTGAACGCGGCTCCATTGCCAGGATAGATGCGGAATGTCGAGTCCGGTGTGATGATCGGCGGATTGAATCCGCCTTCGAGGAAATAGCGCGGAGCCCAGGCGATTGCACCGTTTTTCCCCGGCCATGACTTCGAGGCGAATATCTTGAACGCAGTCGGATCGGTCCACGACGTAGGATCGACCTCCGTGATCGACTGGTAGATGTACGCCTCGTCGAAGGAATTGCCATCCCACGGAAATCCCTTCGCGCCTTTCATGTCCCAGATCATGCCATTCTGGACAATCGTGTACTCCGGCTGGCCTCCAGCCCCAGCGACGGCCAAGTGAAATTCCGACGACCACGAATCGTCGGGCTGCATGTATTCTCGAATGTCGGTCATTCCTGCGGGTGCGCTCATTTTAGTTTCTCCAAAGTATTCTTCAAGACGTTAATCCTGCCTGTGATGATCGGCACGTATTGACTCAGTTCCGCCATACCCTTGCACACGACGAGCCAGTGCTCCAGTTCGCGCAGTTCGAGTTCCAACCGCTCTCGGCTACGGCGCTCTGGGGTGTCGGGCATATCATCGCGCTAGTGCCTCAGTAGGGTCATTAACAGTCCTGCTATACCGAGAAATAAAGTAATACATATCCCGATGGTCCAGTTCTGTTGCGTTTTCATGGCCGAGAATCGTTGTTCGATTTCGACTCTTGGCATTTGGTTCCGGTCCCGGTCCTGCATTGCAGCACGCCATTCGTTCGTATTGTCGAAGCGTTTCTCCTGCGCGACTTCAGCTTTAGTAACCGCCTTTTCGCTGGAGTTAAGAGCCAAAGAGGTTTTCTCGTCCATCGCCGTGAAGCGGGATTCATAGCGACGATCCCTCTCATCCATAACCTCTTTGACGCCAGAGACCCGCTCCTCCAGTACTGAGATGCGAGCTACTGAACCTTCGTTCGATTGATTGACGGTTTCCGCCATTAGATCAGTGAAAATGCGATCCCAGTCCGTTACCGCCCAGCAACAGGCTCAGGATGTAGCAGGCGAACGCCAGCCACCCCAGCGCCCAGTTTGGCGGGTTCCATCTTGACGCCACGCATGCGAGCACGAATGCGAACACGAGCAATATGATAGAGATCATTTTGTAGCCTCCGGTGGGACGGTTGTGGTTGTGGTTTGGAGTTGCGTTACCTGCGTAGTCTGTTTCACAATCTCCGCTTGGACGATGGCTTGTTGTGGCAGCGGCCCCGGCATCTGCGGCAACATACCATTGATGAACGGGATCTTGCTCACTGCGAAATCTGTAATCGAATCGAGTGTATGGCCGAACACTGCGGCGACGGGCGCATTTCGCGTTGTTAGTTGCACCACAGACGCGTAACTCGTCCAGCCGAAATACCCCAGCACTTGGTCGGCGAGTCCGGGCGTGAACATGATCCAGAATATAAGGCTCTCAAGGAAGGCACGCACGAGCAGCGGCACCCATGACCGCTGAACATAGTTGAGATATCCAGTAGCGACCGGATTCGGCGGATTGATGCCATAGTAGGCCCGCTTCAGCCAATAGGTGAACATTCCGAGCATGAACCATAACCACAACCATATCTCGTGCCAGTTCATCGCGATCCCCCTTTATGGTTTCTTCCATTCGACCTTCGCCTGCACTACGATCCCGTTGCCCTCTTCATTCTTCGCAACCGTTGGCGCAGCCAGTCCCGTTGGCGCGGCTGGATTCGCCGGGACCGCTACCTGCACTGGAGTCGAATACGCACTCTCAACGCCAGAGACTTGCGCGGTGACGGCATAGTAATAAGTCGTCCCGGCCGTAGGAGTCGTGTCCGTATAAGTTGTGGCCACAGGAATGCACGTACCCGGCAGCACATACGTCCCTGAAGCCGTGCCTCGGTACACACAGTTCTTGGTCACGCCTGCTGTGGTGGATTGTGTCCATGTGAGCACTACAGACGGCTGTGAAGGCCCGTTCTGTGCGTGGCACGAATACATCAACGCAAACACTAGCGGTACGGCGCGAAGTAGTCTCATTGCGTCCCTCCATGTGAAATCTGTTTCGATTCGTTGTCGGCTATTGTCGCTCCCACCCCAGTTACCGGAGCGACGACGAATGGCTGCAATTGTGTCACGAACACGTCCGAGCGGCAATTAGAAGTTGTGGTGCAAGTCGTCCCACCAGAACTGGACCCTAGCGTACCAAGCCAGTCGGAGGTGAACGCATAGAGGTTGCCGTCCTGCGAAATCTCCCCGATGCACTCCTGCGTGGTGAAGAACCGCGCGTCGGAGCCGGTATTGTTGCAATGGCCGAAGCGGTATGTTACTCCCGTCCCCGGCACCACCGCCTGCACCTCCATGATCCAACCGAAGGATATGGCAGGGTAGCAGTAAGTCGTGTTGGCGGTCGTTGGTGGCGCGGTCGTCGTGGTCATCGTGCCCGTGGTCGGCACCGTCGAGATCGTATACGCCTGGCCACCGATGTCCACCGATCCGGTCCACGAAGTCGTGAATACATGCCCAGCAAGCAACGTTACATTCTGTCCTGAAGTGCTCACCACACCACAAACCGTGTCCTGACTCGGCCGCCACGTCGTTTGAAAGAACGGTAGAGAATCCAAAGCATCGACGTTATTCCAGCCCTGATGGAGATCAAAGGTGACACCAATCCCACTGGGGATTTGATTCGAAGCGTAGAGATTCGATGGACTGCTCACGCTTGTGAGCGATCTTTTGGCCTGCTGGCCGATGGGTGAGTTGTAGTTATTGATAAATGTCAGATTACCGGTGACTGTATGCCCACCGGAGTTCGGCGTCTGCGTCGCGGCAAAGACGTTCAGTGTCCCAATCTGGACTATAAACGGCAATCCCGTGCAACCGTTGCCATTGCCGGTGCAGTCGATGATGCCGTAGGTATCGTTGTGGGATAGCTTCTGGGAGTGAATAAACCACCCCCCAGCGACCGGGAGCGTGGCCGTGCCTGTCGTGCCCCAATCTCCCGTAACGACGCCCGTCTCCGTGTTGATCGCCCAACACCCTGAGCCGACTTTATAGACGGCGAAGATGAATCCCGTGCCCTGCGACCCCGACACGGACCACGCGCTCGCGAATAGTTGGTCGTCGTTCGTCGACGACGTGTCGTCCACCCACGTTGGTGAGCCATAGGCGGAAGACGGCAGACAGTTGTAGACGCCGGGATTGTAGTTGGGTAGGCCGTTCGTCTGCTCCGTGAAATCGAACAGGACGGTGCAGCTTGGCGCGGTTAGCCGCGATCCACTTACCCAGTTCGTGAAGTCGAACGCGCACAGCGTATTTCCGTGAATGAAATACGCCTTGTAATTCGTGTGGCCCCATGAGCAGGTAGCGGCTGGTCCGGTCAGCCCTCCGTGAGCCGAGCCGGACGTATACGGTCGCGTGATCGCCAGCGTCAGTTCGTCCACGTCCACGAAGTAGGAGAGTGTGCCCGACTCCTGAATGCACATCAGCGCGTGAGTATGGCCCTGGTAGGTGAACGGCTTCGAGAAGATGTTCATGTCACCGGAGCCGGACGCAGCCGTCGTGTAACTGTCGTTCGGATTCGACGCGGAATCGAAGTTCGCGTCCGACAGGCGCAGGGTGCGAAGGTTGTTACCCATGTCGTCCGTGACCGCCGTGCCGGCGCCTACGAGATTACCGACGTTGGGGACAATGGGGCCGAGTTTGGCCACGTTGAGATCCGTGCGCGCGGAGTAGATAGGGGAGGCACCTGAGATCTGCAATGCTCCCCGGTCAATAGTTCCATTCGCGCCGCGCGTCACGCCAAGCATGTCCGTATTATTTGCGGCAAGCACGCTACCTGTATTGATCCCCGCCATGGTATCGGAGGTCAAAGAACAACACGCCCCGCTATTATTGAACGGATTTGTAGCCGACACCTGTTTATGGCTGTCCGCGTCGGACGATCCCGCACTCGGAGTATCAAAGTAAGCGTTGTATCCCCAAGTGACTCCCGGACTGAATGTCGCTCCGTTGTAGCTGGTCGTACCGTTGGCGATCACCGACATGGGATCGTTGTCGTAGAACAGATTGTTTTCAACCACCATTGTGGTGAAAGGCGTCGTGTATGCCAGCCCGATGCCGAACGCGCCTTCAAGACTATGAGGGCCAATGTCATAAATGGTATTGTTGAGAAAATAGACTGTTCCGTCCGTGAAGGATGCGTCCCAGATCGCCAGTGCCCCGTCTCCGACAGCGCAGTTCTGATTAGCGTTCGTCGATGAGCAGGTAAAGATGTTCCCGTATATGAACCAGGGACCATTGATGCCGTTGCCACTGTTGTAATCCGCGCCGGATGCGGTGCCGAGGTGAGCCGTGGCTCCATTGCTTCCGACTCCGCCAATCTGGTCGGTCACGTTATAACGCCAGGTAAAGTTGGTCAGCCCTTCCGAGCAGGAACACGCCTCGCTGTGATAAGTGGGAGAACTGTAATTGTTTTGGACATAGGTATATTCAACCGTGTTACTATCTCCTGTTCCAAACCAATAGCCCCCTCCAGCTTGATCCGCGTGATTGCCTCGCAAGAAGAATGGCACAGCGGCGTCGTGAAGATAGATATGCGAGTAGTCGATGTTGTATGATCCACCCTCGAAGTCAATGCCGTTGTCGATGTCCCCTGCGTCCGTCTTGGTATGTGCTCCATTGATGTCCAAATAGGATAGCGTGATGTCGTGAACGAACATTCCTGCCGCGCTGCATGCTGACAGACTTCCGCAGGTGGCTCCGCTGTAACCACTGCCGCCGTTTATACTCGTGCCGGATTGCGCAACTTGATTATTGATTTTGAATCCGTAACCGGATTCAAGCACCCAGTCGATCATTGGGTTGCCTGTGGCAGTACTGCGATAGACTCCAGTAAGAACCCAATAATCCGTGGCAAACGACAGCGGAGCCGTGAACACCGCTTGGCCGACCATCGTACCTGCATTGAATCCGGTCGAAGTGCAATTGTCGCTGGATGTCACGGCCTTGATCGTGATTATGCTGGTGCCGCTATCTGCCACTGAGAACGTCCGACTCCCATAGCTTCCGACTTGCAAATAATAAGAATCTCCGCGTGTAAATGTAATCGCGGACCACTGCATTGTATTGTTCCAGTCTGCTCCAGATTTCGTTCCAGTACCCGCCGGGCTAACCGTATGGCAGGTTCCGAACGCCGAACCCATCAAAGCGACGATGATGAGTAGATGACGCATTTAATACACCACCGGAGGCATGTAGGGAGAAGTGGTTGAAGCTCCCGTAAAGGCAAGAGACTCGATCACCACGTCATCTCCCAAACTAGCGTCAATTAAGCTGGCGGTAAAACTCCCTGAAGACGCCGAGGACTTAGCGGCACTATTTACTCCATTCAGACAGAAAGGAGACGAACCCGTGCAGTAGGGATTGGACAGAGTTCCACTGGTCGATCCTATAACCAACCCAGAGAATCCGCTGCCGGGTCCGATTGGACCATTGACTCCATCTCCTGCCGTCATCACCAACTCCCCTACCCCACTCAAGGTCATGGTTTGCGAGAATACTCCAGTGGTCCCGTTGCTGGTCGTAGTGGAAGCTAGACAATTCGCATTCGTGCAGGCCCCTGTATCCAGTCCGGTTACTACCCCGCCGTTATAAGCTAGTTCTATTGATACAGTGCCCACATCAAAATTGCTGACTCCGGTAGTGGTTACCGTTACCACATCCGTTCCCGTATTCTGTACGAAGGCCATACATGCAGACAGGCTGATAGCTTGGAGAGGTTCTACATCGGTGCACGAGGGGCCGGGGCCGGTATATGCCACCGGGGTAGCATTCGTTGAGATCGTGTTGGTCACTGTCAAACTGGTAAAGGAACTGACCGCATTGATCGTCAGAGACGATCCATTGACTACAATAGTCTTTCCGTTCCAGTCACAAGAACTTCCCGAGGATGAACTGCATCCAGCCATCGAAAATGGTATGCCGCTTGAAAATGTAATCGTGTGTGGAGCGGTTTGGGTCACCTTGCCTGTAGCCACATTGCCGAGACTATCCGCCGTCGTTACCTTGCCGTTTTGTGGGAAGGTTTCGTTATACCACACTAGGAGGTCGCCAACAGTGGGATTAGTTAGCAATGTCATTTGCGAACTAAGCGTGTTTAGACCATCACTGGTCACCTGTTGACAGTGCTTCAGTATCCAGTTATTCGAAAGCGACGTTCCGTCCGCCTGTGTGCATACGTCATTTCTGAATTGGTTGGTCGGTTTGGCGGACGTTCCACTCGGAGTAAAGGCCACCCACATGCCGCCCCACAGATCGCTGGAGTTTGTATCGCCGGCAGTCGGCTGAATCGCGGCGGCGGTCGTCTGCACGAAATATTCAAACTCGCCCGCAGAATTAGAAATCTGCGTAAAGGCGTTCGGCGAAGTGCCTGCGCTCAAGCCGCCATCGTTGCCGTTGCCGAATACCGCGACGATCAAGTCCCCGTTAACAGTGGGGGGCCACTGAGACTGAGCGCCAAGTACCAACGAGTTTGAGCCGGACGCGCCAGACGTTTGCTCGTTGTTGTAGAACTTGGTGTCTATTGGACCGGAGGTAGCCCCACCGGTAAATTCCGTGGCTATGGTAGAAAAGAATGTCAGACTACCGGCATTGCTGTGACACGTCACAACATTGCTGGCCGTCGTATGTGTGTTCAGAGCGTAAAACGTCTCTATCGTTTGCTGCGTAGTATCGAATCCAGTTAGACCTACTTGAATGTCCACGTAAGTATTCCCAGCCGTGTCGGTCGGAACGGCGAATACAGTTGTTGATCCTGAGGTAGAAAACGGAACCAGTGCCAAGCATCTAACGACAATAAGACTGGGATTGTTCAGAGCAGAACTGAATGCCGCTGCGGACTTAGCAGTCGTACCTGTGCCCGTATAAGTGGACACCCCCTGATTAGTTTTAGTCCACGTTGCCCAAGACGGCAGCGAGCACAGCAATACTAATATGAGTAATAGTCGTCGCATCAATTTGCCTGCACCGTTGTCAGTCTCGGAGTTGTAATCACGGCCTTCGTCACCCAGACAGCCGCCGCAGCCGTATCGGTATTGCGGGTGATTTTGATGAGCATCGTGCCGCCGGGAACACAACTGTTTCCACTTGTTACCTGTGTTGACTGCACACTGGTAGACCAGCCGCGCGTAGCGGTAGCCATCGTCTTAGTTGTCATCACATCGGCGGTATTAAACGTTGGATCGGATGTAGTTGACCCATCCGATTTATAGCAGGCAACAGCAGCTTGGAAGATCACCGTGCCACTAGTGTTTGTATTTGAGAGAAAGTGGACGGAGATATAGGGCTGAGTAGCCGTATCCCAATCCAAGGGCAGTTCGTATTCGAACTGAGCCACTGAAGCATCCACGAACGGTAGATAGCCTCCAAGATTGTTAGCGCCTCCGATGCAGGCTGGAGTCAGGGTGGTGTTCCAAGCGGACCCGGCGACCGCATTCACGCAGTTCACAGCCGGAACTATTTTCACATCAGGAAAATCAACGAAGTTAATCAGGCCCGCTGTGGTCGTGCTTGTCGCCATCTTGTTGGCAGTAGTGGTCGTGTTGCCTACATCGGTGACCACGGTTGAATTAACTTGGGAAGAGGTGATCGTGTTGGCGGTAATGTCGGCAGCCACGATCAGGCTGGAGGTTACAGCCTGCGTCGAACCTGCGAAGTGGGCAATTCCAACACCCGGAGACGCTGCGGTGACCAAGTTGGACGGGCTAACGCTGAACTGCGTAAAGGTCACCGCGTCCGTACCGACCGTATTCACTGTGGAAGTCTGAAGCCATGAGGTCGCTGCGTTCACCGTGCCCGACTGCACCGGGATCGAGCCCGTGTTGTTCATATCGGATGGCTGATCGTAGTCGAGGGCGCGGGTGAACACAGGCGAGATGCCAGTCGTGCCGACCACGGTAGCAATGTAGATACCATTCTGAAACGCCGAGGATTGATTCTTCAGCAGGACGCGCTGGCCGATCGTGCCGATGGATACGCCATCGAGAGTGAACGCTCCGGTTGCAGTCACCGTGAAGGTGGCCCCGACTCCACTGGCACCGTTGGCATAGGTGCCGATCAGGGAGGCGGTCGAGGCGGCAAGGACGGCCACGGCAGGATTGACCGCAGCGATAGCGTTCGAGATCCCAGTGGCCACGAAGGCGTCAGTCGCCACAAGCGTGCTGGCGTCCCCCGCCGTCTGCGTAGTCGCGGTAACGCCATTGCCCAGCACCATGTCGGTGGGAGTCGTGGTACAGGGAGTCACGCCACCATTCGCGTCCCCACAGGCCATGTTGCTCGTGGTGTAGCTACCCGTGCCACTTTGGAGCTTCGTGTCTGTGCCGTTAATCGAGGAGGTCGCAATGCCGCCAATCGCGAGTTGCGCGTATGCGCCATCCGCAATTGAGCCGCCGCTCAGCAGCGGGTAGCCAGAGGTACCCGCTGCGGTTGCCACTACCGCGCCCGTGTTCTCGCTCAAGAGGACGCCGTGGGCCGTCGCGCCGATGGAGGCGAACGCGCCGAACGTCTGCAACGCTGAGAACGTCTCCACGACGTTGAGTTGGGCGAAGTTGGTGCCGCATCCTAGGCCAGTGTTGGTCGTGTATATTTCCGCGTCGTTGCTGCCGCTGCAACTGGCCATCGCGTAGGCCACCGGAGACGCCGACCCGGAAGTGAAGTTGGCAACGAGGGTATTGTTTGCAATCGCTGTCAGGCTGGACAGCGGGAATGATCCCACGTTGATCGTCAGGCCATTGCCGGCATTCCCGAACGAGATACCAGTCCCGGCGACCAGTGGCGCGTCGCCGAAGTAGTTCGATCCGTCCGTCCGCACCGCAATCGGTACGTACTTGAGCAGGATCGGAGCCGACGCACCACCGTTGTAGTTCAGTCCGTTCAGCGATACCGTTGGCGTCGTCGAGCCGATGGAACTGATCCACGCCGTCCATGACGAGTTCGGCGGAGTCGCTGGCAGGATGACCGAGCAACTGGAGGAGCAGTTCATTAGGATCATCTTGTTGCGGTCGCCAGCGTTCAGCGTATAGGTGCCGGTCTGAGTGTTGACTCCACCGAACGATGCCGGAGCTTCCAGCGCGTGGTAGTTGCCAGTGCCGCTGCTGGCGTCAGAGTAGACGAGCAAGCCAGCGCCGGGGAGAATTGTGTGTGACGCGACGTTCTCCGGCTGGAAGGTGGAGGTCGTGGCCGTGATCGTCAGCGTCGCAGTCGAGGAGGCTGTGTTGCGAACGGCGAACGCGATGTTCGATCCCAAGCAGGCGGTCGAACCCACTTGCGGCAGCGTGAGCGTCGCTGGCGCGGAGATATTGAACTCAATCTCTCCCAAGCGGTCGAGTGGGCACGATAGCGCGTAGTTCCCCGTCTGTGAATCCACGTTGACGCCAGAGTAGGCGTTTATCAGCACACCCGAGGAGTTATAGACCAGAATCTGCCCCTGAGCCGCGCCGGATACAGTCGCCGCTACTGGGTTCGTTCCACCACCCACGTAGAGTATCCACGCTGGCACCGCGCTGATCGACCCTGTACCCGTCTGCGTCAAGGCCGCCATCGTCGCGGATGTGCTGCCAGCGAGGCGCGCCGCGGTCGGCGTCCCGTTCTCGTAAATCATGTCGCCGAGCGTGGTCATCGGGTTCGTGAATCCGCCACCACTACCCGTTGTCCAAGCGTTGTTCGAGCAACTGTAGTCGGTGGCGAAGTTGCCAGCGTCGGTGCGCTCGTACTTGTCGCCGTTCGTGCACGTCATGCCCGGTACGCCCGTCCCGGTGATGTACCGCGCCTGCCCGAAGCGCTGCTGGTAGCCGTTGGTTGGCTGCGATCCGGAGTAGACGCAATTGCCTACGCTGATCGAAGAGTCGCAGGTGGTGAATATGCTTGGTGTATCGCCGCTTTGTACATAGACGCCGTAGATTTCCGTCGTGCCCTTCTTGAGATACCCTCCGTTTACTTGGACGTTGGTGGCGTTGATCGTCACGCCCGCTTCGGTTTGCGGACTGGCCGAGGCGAAGCCATTGTCGAATGCGCTGATGTTGCTGATCGACGTGCCGGGGCACGCGGTCGTGATACCGGAGTAGGAGTTTTGCCACGTCACGCCGCCGGTGATCGACGGAGGCGTGGTGTTGTCACAGGCGGAGGTGATATTGATTCCGCTGCCCACGTTGCTCGCCGACTGCGTGGTCTGAGCGAATCCGGCAGGACCCGTGTATGCACCGTTCTGCTCCGAGTAGACGCCGGATACGATATTGTTCCGGCCACCATTCGAGCCGAAGTCAAAGTTGAATCCGCTGTTGTTATTCGTGGAGGCGAATACCGCGCTCATCCACACGTCGGATATGCCAGAAGCCGTCGCCGCGGAGCAGGAGAAGTTGTAGCCGTAGCCCGCGTTGCCGTAGGTCGTCGTCCATCCCGTGAAGTAGGGTCCGGGCGTGTGGATGGAACTGAACGAAGCCGGACAGGTCATGTCGAATCCGTTGCCCAAGTTCTGCTCGGAGAGGATTCGGCTCACCTGCCACTGCATGTTCGGAGTTGAGGAACTCATCACGAATACGACGCCGTGATTGTTGTTGTACTCGGAGACGGAGTTCGAATACTCGCTGTAGGTCGTGTAGCCTAGAGCGATACCGTTGTAGTTGAAGTTCGTATGGACGTTGATGATCTTGGCGCGGCTCGCACCACCCGCGATCTGCAAGCCGTCCCCGCAGGTTGAAGTCCCGTTGCCGCCGGGGCACGTTGGAGAGTTGGTGATGTGCTTGAAGGTCATCCCGTCGACCTGATCGCCGCTGCCGCTGACGGTCAGCACGGGGGAGCTGGCCGTGGCGCACTGGATCGACGTGCCGTCTTGGTTGAGGCCGTAGAGCGTAACGTCGGATACGCTCAGTGTCAGGCCGCAGGCGGTGTAGGTGTCGCTGAACAGGAGTTCCTCGCCGGGACTGGCGGCGCTCAGGAGTGCTTGGATCGCGCTCTGCGATGAGCCGGGAGGGACAGGGACGAGGGTCGTGATCGAGGGACCCCACGCGCTGCTGCCGGCGTAGACAGCGATCCCGGCGTTGGTGGGCCACGTCATACCACCACCACCGCCGCCGGGGCAGGACTGGAAGCTAGGGATCGTAGATGCGTAGCTGCTGGCACCGGACATCAGGCATTGGCCGTTGGCGGTGGGCGTGATCCACGAGCCAGTCGTGGCTGCGCTGCCGTAGATGCTGTAGCCTGTGTAGGCGGAGAGGGCGGTCGCGGTCGCGGCGTTGCCGGTAATGCTGCCGGACGGGATCACGTAGTCTGTACCTGCGACGGCGATGGTCGGGACTCCGGTTGAGGTCGTGTTCTTCAGGAGACCGGTTGCGAGGCCACCGAGGTTGGTGCCGTTCAGGCCAACGACGGTCACGACGAGAGTGTTCGAGGTCGTGGCGTCGCCGGAGAGGTTGCCGTTCGAGATGGAGCTGGCTCCGGTGAACTTGGTTAGCTCGCCATTCGACGGAGAGCCTGTCGTCGTGACGGAGCCGCCGCTGGAGCCGCATGGAGAGGCGGTATAGGTGAATAGTCCTCCAGTGCCGACTTGTACGCAATTCCCTACGCCAGCGGCTAGGGCTGTATCCGTCAGGGCGGTGAATGTTCCCGCGACTGCCGTCCCTGTGCCGATCGCCGCGCCCGGCGACGCCCACGTCCCACCCAGCAGGAGTGAGGCGTTCAGGTTGGCCACGGCGATGTTGCTGGCCACGACGAACGGCGGAGAGCCAATGAGCGTCGAGGCGATCTGGTTCGCCGTCTGAATCTGGTAGCCCACGCCTGCGGTCAGGAAGATGTTGGTTGCGGCAACGATGCCAGTGGTGCTGCCATGCGTGGTTTGGAAGGGAATGACGCCGCCGGAACTACCGTCCCTGATAAAGAATTCTTGGTCGTTGCTTGATCCAACTGCGTACATCTTCCACTGTGCGCTCTGGTTGTAGTTGAAGATCGTGAAGCCGCAGTCCTGATTGGCATTTAGGCCGCACTGCACCTGCGCGCCGCCGGCAGAATTCACCGGATCGACGATTTCAAGATTCTGGGTAGTAAGAACTCCGTAGCCGCTAGAGATACTCTGGAACGTCAACGGCGTTCCATAACTACCGTTCGTGCTAAGATTGCCGCCGATAATAACCGTGGTGCCCGCCATGTTGGCTGTTGGCTGATTCGATTCCCAGTACGGGCTAATCCAGGTCGAGTTCCCGTTCGCCATGATCGGCGTGTGGCTGATTCCTCCACCGAAACTGGCTTGAGCGGACGATACCGTAGTCGCGCAGTTCACCGCGAGCGTAACGGAGTATTCGTTAGTTACCGATGCGATGGTGGTAGAGAGGAGAGATCCCGCACTCCCCGCGCCAGCTATGTTGATCGTCGCGCCGACCTGAGTATCCTTGCCGAACTGCGCCGATTGTGAGGTGAGAAGTGTTTGACTTCCTGTGCAAGCCGCGTCGCTCACCGTGCGGACGGCGTTGGCGAACATGTGCGTCGAGCCATCCACGCCGACCGTGCCAGATGTCTCAGCCGCCGCCGATGGCGCGACCCACGCGAACGAGAAATGTTGAGAGTCGTTATAGCCAGTGACGTAGTGGACGCCGTTGTAGTTGGTCGTCCCGGCGATCACGACCCAGATACTGCTCTGGATACCTGTTACCGGGGCCGCCGTCACCACGCTACAAGTGAAGGTAGTGCAGGAGATGCTCGACAGGTTAGAGACAGGTTGCGCGGCGATGTTTGCGTCCCGTCCGTTGCCTTGAGTCCCGGTATTGCGATGAGACGTGCTAGAAGTGCTGTCATCCTCTACGCCTGTGCCGCCATTGCCATACGTGTTGAACAGCGTCTCAGAGCCATCGTTCGTGTCACCGCCGTGGATATACAATCCGCTATGTTGGCTGGAATTGCCCTGTCCGTAGAGCACCTTCCAATAGTCTGGCTGACCCACATAGCCGTTCAACGACACGTTGGTGCCGTCGATATGGATGGCGTCGCGGGTGAAGCACTCAGCGATGGTGTGCTCGATTGTGGGCTCGCCACCGTAGACGAGGATGCCATCCGCAGATCCCGTGAACGGGAACAGAAGCGTGTTATTGGAGTTGTAGCAGGCGAGGCCGGACGCATACGGCTTGCCGCCGCCAGCGATCTCCATATTCTTGATCGCGCAGCCGAAGCAGGAAGGGTCGATCTGGATGCCAGTGACGCCCGCTGCGAATAGGATGACCGGAGCGCCCTGCCAGTCGTCGTTCGGCACGCCTTCGAGGACCGTGCCGTTGTAGGTCAGATGAAGCGTGCAGGATGAGTAGTAGTCGATGGTCGAGGCTGTCCCGCCACCCTGCGTTGCCGCAGCCACCTTCCGCACCATCAGGCGCTGACCGGGGTGCGCGTTGATCCACGCTTGGAAAGTGGTGCAGGTGTCGGTGGTGCCGTCCGCGACGATGCTGGAGTTGGCGGTGTCCGCGAATACTGGCACTTGTGACGTGAAGCCGATCCCGGTGGATATCGGGTAGGTGTATTGCGGTCCCACGGGAACGTTCCCACCACCGCCCCCGCCCGTGCCAGATACCGCCGCGTCGAAGAACGTAAACGACGCAGGGAGTTGTGCGTAGGTCGGCGGCGGATTGCACGCGTTGGAGTTCGACATCACCACGTCATACTGCCCGGACTGCGAGGCGTAGAACAGGAACGAGCCGTCGAGGTTGGCGCAGAAGGGATTCTGAAGCGGCGTGAGAGTGGAGGTCGAGTAGATCGTTGCGGTGGTGGTCGTACCTGTGAGGTACACGTTGACCTGGCAGCGCGGATAGGACGCCTGAAACGGGTTCACGGACTGGATGCCGGAGACGCCGACCATCTGGCCGCCGGCGACGCACCACTGCTGGAACGAGCCCACGGATTGCGCGGCGGCGTGAGGAGGCAGCAGCAGGAACGCGAGCGGGAGCAGGGGGAGCCATAGGCGGCGCATCACCACACACCTCCGCCGGGGGACGCAACGCCGCCCTGACTATTGAAGAAGTAGCCAAACTCGCCGTCGGCGCTGACACGGTGGGAGGTGAAGAAGTTATCCACCTGCTCGCGGTCGGTCATCCGGTCCTGTCGCAGCAGGGCCTCGTAGGCTTTGCGCGACTCGCCCATCAGGTAGCGGAAGTCCGGGCCGACGTTGCGCGGCGCGTCACCCTTGTTCGCCTCGGCCCACTCGTAGGCGTAGACGCGAGCGAGCGCCAGCACTGTCTCCTCGCGCACGGCGAACGGGATCGTGTCACCGGGGTTGACGAGGTCGAGGCCGTGGCGGATGCCGTAGAGCTGGTAGTTGAGGTTGAAGGTCGGCGCGCCCCACAACTCATACCGCATCACGTTGTAGGTAGTGGAGGCGGGATTGGCGTCGGGCGCGTAGGGAACTACGTCTGTTGGGATGCCGTACCATGTGCGCTGCGGGTCGCGCTGGTCAAGGTCGGCGCGGGTGAGGCGGTCGGTATAGAGCGCGCGGAAGTCGGCCATGTCGCGGATCGATATCCACGACTTGAAGTCGGTGAGTGGCGCGTTCAGGAACGTAGGGACGTAGTAGCACTGGTAGATCTGGAACGCCGAGCCTGTGGTAGGGGCCTCGCCCCACCAGCGATCGAGGGTCAGGGTCGCGATGCCAGCGCCACCGCCATTCGGCGCATATCCCCAGATGTCGTAGAGGCCTGAGGACGCGATGCGGAACTGGCGCTGCGTAATGAGGGAGTAAGGTTGCGTCGGGAGCAGGACCGCAATGGCGGCAGAGTCGGCCGCGCTGAGAGTGATCGTCGCCGAGCCCTGCGTCGCAGCCGCCGAGGAACCAGTGTATTGTGGCGGCGCAATCCACTGGCCGTTGAACAGGAGGAACGACCACAGGTTACGCTCGCGGATGGCACGCCAGGCGCGGTTGATGAGGGTGCCGGAATAGGCAAAGGGAAGTTTGGGGATGGACCCTCGGAGTTCGGTTCGCATTGACAGGTATGACATTCACTCCGCCCCTTGTAAAAATGGGGGCTGCGTTTTGACGCCGCCCCCGCCCCATGAAACATTCGTAGAAATCAGACCAGCGTGGCCATCATCCGCAATGTCTCAGCGGATAGGTTAGCAGCGTTTGCCACCTCCGTCGAGATAGCCCCGAAGGGCGCAGCGGTCGTGAACCACTGGAGCACGATCTGCGCGACCGCGCTGCCCGCTGGCAGGGAGACCGAGGGAGTCGTGGCGGAGGACGCGGTGAACATCTTGACGAGATAGTTGCCAGAGGCGGTGTAGAACTCACAGAAGCCTCCAAACGCCGCTCCCACCTGCTCGATGCCTCCGAAGCCTAGATCGGAGGCCTTGATGATGTCACCTGTACCGGACGAGGTTCCGATGTTGCCGTAGGAAGTCGGCCCGATATGGTCGAAGATCATCTGGTACTTCGAGCCCCACGGCTGCGGGTAGCCGAACAGCGGTGTGTTAGTCTGCGCCATCGTTGCTCCTTATAGCCGTGAGATCGCCTTCGTGATCGCTACCTTGCTGACGGTAGAGGTTGCGGAGGTGCCGACCGAGACGCCGATCAGCGCCATCAGGACTGGCGCGGTCGGGTTGGTCACGGTGGTGTTGTCGGCGGTGGACGCGACTGCGGCCGAGGCCTTCGCGATCACCATGTTGCCTTGGACAGTCGAGGTCGTGGTCGAGTCGAACAGGACGGACGCAATGCCTGCGACCTGTACCCAACCGTAGTTGGACTTGGTCACGGCGTTGATGAAGATGCCGAGGATGTACGTCGGCAAGGTGGTCAGAGGCTGCGCGTCGCCGAACGCCACGTAAGGCGTGGTCGTGGTGGAGCCGATGTCGGTCGCGCGGAAGAAGGCGATGCCGCCCACCGCCGCCGCCTGCGTGGTCCACGTCACGTTGCAGTACATGTAGATGCCGCCGTAGAGCGTGCCCACGGTCGTGTCGGAGAGGGCGAGCGCGGTGGCATCGTCGAGGATGATACGGTCGCCGGGCAGCGTCTGCTGGCCTTGGGACGAGGGGACGCTGGTAGGGACGGAGAGGATCGCTCCGCCGACTTGAGTGTCGTTCACGTCGTTGAGGTACGCGGCGTTTAGGTAATCTGCCTGCTTTGTGAACCATCCACCTGCCATGACGATGTCTCCTTAGTATCCCGCTCCGTATACCTGCGCGTTGTCGCGCGGTGACACGCAATAAATGTTGATGCCCACTTTGAAGAAGCCCACGACGTTATCCGGGTTCGTCTGCGAGCGCACCCACGGCGTGAAGTTGAAGTTGTACTCCGGGTCCGTAGTGGGACGTACCTTCCAGCCCTTGGTGCGGAGCCAGAAGAATGGCTCGCCGGGGTTGATGGTTACCGCGGACGGGAGGTTCGAGATCGCGTTCTGTGTCGCCGAGAGAGTGGCCGAGGTGAACGTGGTTGGCTTCACTGCGGTCGTCTGGGACAGCCCAGCGGGGAGCAGCGTGCCGTATTTCGTCGACGGACAGAGCTTGTCGACCATGATGAGCGCGTTCATCACGCGGATGCCCACCATGCCCATGTTCACGTCCTGCTCCTCGGCGTAGCGCTGCTTCGGCTCTAGGCGTTCGAGGAGGTAGGCGTAGAGGGCCTTGTTGCACACACCGAGGTCCGGCTCTTGGACGCAGTTGAGGTAGGCTTCGACGAGCGGCTTGTAGGTGATCTGGCCAGTCGCGCCGGTTGAGGTGCCGACCCAGATCGGGACCGAGTTCATGGTGTTGCCGACGACGCCGTTGCGCGTCTGGCCGCCGTAGGTCGTGAAGACATTGCCGTCCCACGAGTTGTTGATGCCGTCGTTCAGCGCTTCGGAGATTCCGTTGATGAAGATAGTGCGGTTCTGGAGGATCGTGGTGCCAGAGGCTTGGCCGTGGCGGAAGATGTCGATGCCGAGGTCGGTGTTGGCTGCCTGGACCGCGTTGGTCATGTAGGCGTCGATGATCTTCACCTTGGCGGCGGGGCCAGCGTTGATAACGCCTACCTGCCACAGGTTGACCGGGATCTGCTCGACGTACTCTTTGGGCACGAATCCGGTCGCAGCGATGATCTGCTTCTGCAGCACCGTGATGTCTGAGCCGGGGGCGATGGCGCCGCCGTTGACGCGGGCGAACTGGAACGGCGTCTGCATAATGGTGCCGCCGGCGTACTCATCGAGGGCGCCTGACAACCTCAGTTTGCGGAGAGTTGTGCTGTCCACAAAAAAGTTATCGTAAACTACGTCCTCTCTAAGGTCTGCAAGAGTTGTTGCGCTCAGCTGGTCGAAGGCCGGATCAACGGTAAGTGCAATACAAACAGTAACTTGCGCCGAATACAAGAGGGTAGCCGATACCGCAGGGCGTTCGTACCTTGAGCCTTCAAAGTCGGCAATGCGAGAAAATAGTCTCATAGCTTAAATCTCCCTTAGGAGACCTCCTGAATTCGTTTCTCTTGTGCGGGTTCTAGAATTCTGCCACGCGCTTTCATCACCAACAAACGTCGCTTCAACTCTCGTCGTTCTTCACAGATTTGAGAAGGGACTTGACCTGCTCCCTTGCCTCGAAAACGATACCTACTTAAATTCTCCTGAAGGGTGATACCTAGTTCTGCTTGTTCTCGCTTCATAATGAAGTAAGGCAAACAGTTATAAAGTATCCATGCAGCCCTATGTGCACTGGTTCCCCAATGATAGGCGGGCTTCCAGTTACGCTTGGCGTAATAAGCCTCAGTATCAGCCAAGTTATATGTCCCGCCGAAGGTTTCCTTCAACCAAGCAGGCAAACGAACATCTGTGTTAGCTACAGTAACGCGGAGATAGAACCCCACAGCCCTAGCATTGCCACGCTTCTGTGTGTTGATAAGAACGCTACCTTCGCCGTCGATATAAGCGGCCATTCTGGCCCAATCAATAGGCGATGGACAGAATTCTCCAAAAGCGGGTAGTTTCCAATCGCGTTGTTCGTTCTTTCGCATTAGTTGACTGCGCCCAGACTCTCTAACTTCGGCAGAACTTTACTGACGCGGGCGTTCTCACGCTCGGCGTCGGACTTCAGCCACGGCTGGCGGATATCGCTGCCAGTGGCGGAAGGAATCTTGCCCGTGAACGGCGTGCGGGAGATCGTCGGCACCGCCATCAGGGGATTGGTTTCGGGATGCTCGGACTTGTAGCGCGTGATGGCCTCGTCGGCGATCTTCTTCTCGTGAGCCGCACGGTCGTCGGCGGCGCGCTTGTCGCGGGCGGCTTGGACGCCATAGCGTTCCATCCACAGGGACTCGACGGGAACCTTGCGCGCCACGGCCTCCTTGCGGAGGTCACGGAAGTTGAGGCGCTTGGTGGGGTCGTTGCCGAAGAGTTGGGCATGCTCCCACGCGATGTCCTGCGCGGTAGCGATGGCGTCGCCCTCACGCTCGGCCACCTGCATCAGGGTGTCACGGTCGACGTATTTGGAGGCGTCGAACGCGGGAGTCTCGTTGGGCTTCGGCGTGGTAGAGCCTGGCTCCATGCGCTCGGCGACTTCGATCAGGCCGAGTTCCTGCATCTTGGTCAGGCGGGCCGCGTCGGCAGCGGATTTGACCAGCGCCGAGTCGCGCTCCTTCAGGTAAGTCTGGTTCTGCGTCTCGACCTGTGTCGCCCACTCCTGATTCTTGCGGATCAGGTCGGCGGCCTTCTGGCGCTCCTCAGACGCGGCGGCCACGAGAGCCTGCTGCTTGTCGAACGCCTTGCGCGCGGCGGGCATATCCAGCACCTTAATCTCGTCTGGTGTCGCACCATTCTCAGCTAGAAATTCGGCATATGACTGGGCCATGATGATCCTCCGTTACGGCTTCGGTGCGTTCAGGGTAGGCTGCGCTCCGGTGGCGTCGACGATCGGCTCGCCGGGAGCGGGAATCGGCCTCTCGGCCACATGGACGCGGGAATCAGCGGACGGCAGCGGCGTTGCTGGCGTCGGCTGTGGCAGAGGTTGCGGGTTGTAGGCGACCACGCCCATCGCAGCCTGAACCGCCTTGGCCGCGTCGTCCATGTGCTTCGAGGTCTCGGGGAAGCGTTTGGCGATCGTGCGGATCGCTCCCATCGCGGACGCGAACGGCTGGACGCCGGAGAACAGGTCGGCCTCGCGTGCGGCGGCAGCGGTCGCGGCTGTGGTAGCAGCTTCGCGCACGGCCAGCTCCTGGTCCACAGCCTTGCGGTAGGTGTCGTTGGTGACGAGCGGCGAGAGGTCAGCCGCGTTCGGGCCAGCGGTAGCGTTAATGTAAGATTGCAGTGTCGGTGCCATCGGGATATCCCTCCGTTACTTCTTCGATCCCTTGCGGTTCTTCTTCGAGGACGATTCCACCTTTTTGCGGAACGGTCCCTGTTTCTCGTGAACCATGGAATGCTTGCCGCGCTTGTGTGACATTGTTGCCTCCTACGCCGACGGTGCCGGCGGTGCTGCTGGCTCGGTCGGCTTCGATCCGGCCATGACCTTCATCTGGACTTCGCGCAACAGATCGTTGATCTTCGTGATCGCGGGCTGCGCCGCCGGGAAGTCCTGTCCCAGCTTGCGTAGCGCCTGTACCGTCTGGATCACCAATCGTGACCCGGATTCCAGTTGCGGCGAGGGCTGTGGCGGTGCCGGAGATGCGTCCGCGCCATTCTTGGGCGGATCGGGCATCTGGCCTCCTGGAGGAGGCGGCACAGTCGCCATCGGTGCGGTCGCCATTAAGGCTAGACCGCCTTCCGCGCCATCTTCGGAGCCTTAGAGTGGCCCTTGGCGTGTGATTCTTTCATGTCGGAGTGGAGCTTGAAGCCTCCGCCGCCTTTGTGGTTGCCGATCTTGGTGCCCATCAGCTTGGCGCGGCCTGCTCCGCCACCGTGTTTCTTGCCGTATGCCATCGTCGGACCTCGCTCGTCGTGTGGTAGTGGGATAGTAGAAGGGGTGGGTACGGTCGCCCGCCCCTGACCTCGGTTGATCCTCATGCGGAGACACGCTCGAAGCGTATCGTCACCGGGTGAGGAGGCGGTTATTTCTTGTGGCCTTTCTTGCCTTTCTTACGCCGATTGGCGACAGGACCAAAGCTCAACATGTGTGACCTCCCTTCTGTGCGATTCGAATTCCGCCATAAACGACAAAAGCCCGAAGCGTGATTTGCGCTTCGAGCCTTTCTGGTGGCCTCAGAGAGTACCGTGACTCGCCAAGGCCCAGCAAAGAATCCCAGCCACATTAAACGCACGAAGAGAGAACAATGTCAAGGACTATTTCGTTACGAGGGTTCGATGACGGCGGATTCGTCAAGCTGTGCGGAGTTGAAATGGCCCTCGGAGAAGTCGAGATAGAGGCGTCCGGTGGTGTGCTCGACTTCAATCAGGCACACGATATCGGCGAGGAATTGACAGAGGTCACGGCGGTCGCGGAAGAACATCCGTGTACGTACAAGTTTGTGTGTATTGTCGACGCGTAGCGGGATGTATTGCGGTTGTGAAGATGCTGTACTCATACGACTCTTCCCCCTCCCTCGCTCTCGGTGATCGTAGAGCGGCCGTCGGGCTTCTGCACAAGTTGCGGCGCCTGCTGGCCGGATGGTGGCCGTCCCTCCTGCTGCTTGCCGCCCGCCTGTGCGCCAGCGGCGTTCATTTGGCCGCCCTCGGTGAGCGACATTCCCAGCTCCTTCATCTGCGCCGCGAAGATGAGATTGTTGCGCTGCTCCGTCTGGAACTTCTCTTGCACCGTTGAGCCTTCGATGGTGCCGTAGTTGGGCACCGACCACGCATCGGCGATGGTCTGCGAGTCGATCTGCACTCCCGCCTTCTTGAGTTGGATCAGGCCGAGGCGCATCGACATCTGCGTGAGTTCGTGCAGAGAGCGTGGCGTGATGATGAAGCGCAGGTTGGAGGCGAAGATGCGCGCGCGCTCTCCCTGCGGATGCTTCGACGGCTTCGGATTACTCTCGTCGGTGCCGGGATCCTCGCCGGGCAGGTGAGAAGGGACCATCGTCTCCGGCTTGTAATCGAACGCTTCGAGCGTCATCGCGTCCTCGCCTACGATCTGCATGATGCGTGCTGGAGGGACGTACTGCAGGACGACGAACTTAATCTGGTCCGCCATCTCGCGCATCGGCGGCTCCATCGCACGGGACATGTCCTCAATGATCGGGCCGTTAGCTTCGAGTAGCTTTTCGAGGTCGTCGCCCGCCATGCGCGCTTTCGCGAGCGCCATCACGTCTTTGATCCCTTGCTGCTCGTCCATCGCGTTCTTCAGGAGGTCGTAGAACTTGAGCGTGGTGTCGGTGGTCTCGTAGATGCGAGGGTCGACGGGAGGCTCGAACGGCTTCGTCGCCTGTGCGCCGTCGTAGCCCACACGCGCGCGTGGCTGCATGGGGTCGAACTGTGCCGCTTCCTTCTTGGTAACGGAGTTGATGTCGTAGCCAAGTGCCGGGTCGAGCTTGGCGCGTTCTTTGTCCATCGTCCCACGCTCGATCTCGGTCATCGACTGCTGGATGTCATACCCGTCGCGCACCATCGACAGGCCCAGAGGCTCCCACGGCCACTTGTCGAGCGAGAACGGGATCGCGGGGAAGCGCCCGTGCCAGTCGAAAGAGGGACCGTCGTACATGACGCAGGCCTCGGAGGAGATGAGGAGTCGGCGGTAAGGGTAGAGGAGTTCGCCCGGCTTGACCGTATACGCCCACGACGTGCCGGACTCGCCCATCGGGATGTCCCGCTGGGTCGTGTTGTGCGTGAGATCGATGATGTAGGTGTAGCGAATTGGCACCATGAACTCGCCGACGCCGGGCGTCCCGCCAGTGGACTTGCCGAACGAGAACATACGCTGCCACAGGTTGCCCTGCGCGGCCTTGCGGATCTCGTTCGAGTACCAGTAGAGGGAGGTCGTCGGGCGGAGTTGGTCCTGAAAGTCGTGGAACATCCCGTGCGCCATGTACACCGGCATCTCGTCGAGGATGGTCATCGCGTAGGCCTGCTGGAAGTCCCCCGAGGGAGGGAGCTGCGTTGGCAGGATGCAAGGCGCGCCGTAGGACAGGAGGCGGACGGCGCCGGAGCCCTGGCCGCCGAAGTCCCGCGAGTAGACCGGGCGTATCCAGCCGGTGCAGGTCGCAGCGGCGTACTGGAGGGCCTCTTTAATTTTCACGTCGGCGAAGGTTTCGAGATACCAGGCGCGCACGTAGAGGTTGAAGAGTTGGGCGTTGGGCGCGAAGGCGGGGTTGTCGGAGGAGTAGCCCCACAGAGGGCGGAGCTTGGCCAGCGCGCCGGTGACCTCACGGATGTTGCGCTTCAGGTGGTTCGTGTTGAGCGTGGAGCGATAGCGGACAGGCTGCGGGCCGACGGTGCCGGAGATCACGTCGAGGGCCTTGCGCCAGTCGGTGTGGCCGCGCTGAGACTTGAGCCACGAGATTCCTTGCTCCGTGTTGTCGTTGATCCAGCCGAGGCGGCGCTCGACAGGGGTGGCGGCGGGAGGACACTGCCACTCCCAGAGCTTGCCGTCGCGGCGCTGGTCGTCGTAGCCCATCAGCATGACTCCGCTGTCGTATACATGAAGGGTGATCGCAAGGGCTGTCCGATCATAACTATCGTTCCGTTTTCACGCACCACACGCACATAGCAATCCTCGTAAACGAGCCCATCGTGTGGATGAGCACGAATAGCTTCTTCCATCGCGAAGAACATCCCCATCGCTACATCTCCGTTCACAGAGACTCCTTGAGAAGTTCCTCAACATTTCTGGGTTTATCATTTTCTCTTAATTCTAGATACGCAGTGTCACAGGTGAATCGCGCGCGGTATTTGTCGCGCTTCTCCTCGCGGAGTTGGATGTAGCTGCGCAGGAATTCGCGCTCGTACTCGGAAGTCGCGGAGGATGCGATGCGCGACGTGAGGCGGGATCGTACGTCCTCCCGCGCTGCGGCGAAGGCTTCCTCGTCGCGCTGGAGTTCGCGCTGGCAGCGGGCGTAGGTGGCCTGCTGGAGGCGGCGCTGGAGCGCGTCGACCTCGGTCAGAGTGTTGGCCTCGCGGGCGATGCAGTCGGAGGGGCAGGGAGTGTCGTCGGAAGGTGGGAGGAGGATGTCGCCATTGGAGCGCTCGAAGTATTTGAGGTGAATCGCCATCGGCAGTCGTCCCCCTGTCGCACACGATAGCACGAGTGTTAGAGATCGTCCAAGTTATTCACGATGAGGTTGTCGATCCCACGTGACGGAAAGGTCGTGGCGCATGGGCTGAGATCGAGCGCGGGCAGGCGGGAGGCTTCCGCGTCGCCCATGAACCGCTTCTTCGAACGCTCCGTCTTCGACTGCCGCCCGCGCACGATCTCGATGGATATGGCGGAGGCGAAGATCCCGTCGTCGTGCTCGCCGTCCTCGTGCTCCTGCTTAACCTTGCCGGATGCGGTCGAGTGGGATTCGAAGTGCTCGCACTCGTGCAGCGTCCACGGGGAGTTGAGTTGATACCAGCCTTGCTCGATGGTGTCGATGAACGAGCCGATCAGGATGGGGCGCGACCATGAGAATGTGTACCAGCCGAGTTTGTTCGACTTGGTGGACTTGGCGTTGTCGTAGCGCTGGAAGCGGAAGAAGTTGTGGTAGCCCATCTGGCGCATCTGGACGAGGCAGATGTCGCCGACGGACGCGACCACCTCCGGCGCGACGAGAGGCTGGTTCCAGCGCAGGTTCTCGACGGTCATGGCGGACGCATACCACGCCGCGATAGCCATCACGAACGCGTAGACTTGGACGTGAGACACGTAGCAGGAGCGGAACTCGGCGGCCTGGATGTCTGGCATCCCGGCGCGGGGCGCGAGTTCGCAGACGTTGATGACGGTCGAGTCCTGCCCGTGGCCCTCGCCGGAGTCGATGCCGATGGAGTAGAGGACGCCGGGCCGGGGTGGGTGCCACACGAACAGGCGGCCTTGGCCGTAGTCCCAGAACGCGTCCGGGTTCGTCTTCTTCCACGACTCGACGCGAGCGTGGTCCCAGTGGAGAGGGATCAGCTCCCAGTTGTAGACCGGGCCGCGAGGATTGCGGTAGAGGACAGGGATGCGCGGCTTCTGGTAGTCGATGTCGTCGGGGTCGGGCTCGTAGTCGTCCTCGATGGACTGGCCGCTAAGGCCGTAGACGGAGTAGTCGCGGGTGCGGTCGCGGTCGACGCGGGACATCACGTCGTAGCCGAACACGGACTCGGACGAGCGTTGGAGGGCCTCTACGTCGTCGCCTGCGGTTTCTTGGTACCACGTACCTTCTAGGGATTTAGCTTTCGCCTCTTCGTGTCCCACCTCCCACCACCACTGCTGTTCGATCGGCATGGTGCCATCTAACCACCAGTTACTCTTGCCCTCCTTGCTCAACTCTTTATGTTCTACACAAAGATGCCTACGAATCATGTCGTGTGTACGCACATACAACTCAGCCTTGGTAACATGCTCTCTGGTATCAGGTAGACGGTTTTCATAAAACGATGGCGGTACTGGATGAGCACGCAGCCACGCAGGTTTGGGGTAAATGTCGAGACCAACGAACCAAGGAAGGAATAGCGGGAACAACCGTGACTGCCGCGACGCATAGTTAGCCTTGGAGAATCTCCAAGTATCCGCCCACCAGCCTGTATCGCCCTCACCAGTGGACTCTAAGATTCCAAATATTGATGGTGATGGATGTACTGCTTTGAACAAAGCCGCCTCAATCTGCTCACTAGCGTTAGAAAAACTAGCGGCCTCCGAAAGATGATAAATAGTAGGCGTAGAGCCACGAGCAATACCTGACATTTGATTTCCGTGTTGAATAGATACGCCCGAATTGAGGTAGCCAAACTCTAGTTTGCCTCGATCACTCTCGACACGTGCAGTAGAGTGTGGACGGAGCCAGCAAGGAAGCATATCGTAAGCCATGAATAGCTTCTTGGCCATCATCAGAGACTTCTGTTGGTCTGCGCTCGCAATTACAGCGTTCACGCCATAACTGAAGACAATGCGTAGCATGATGAGAAGCTCGATAATACTTGTGATCCCTAATTGACGAGCCTTCAACGCCTGTATCTCTATCGCTACATCCTGCGACTCTAGATCGCCAATGATTCCGAAGAGGATTGACTGTGCCACGCGAGGCCAAAAGCGCTTGATAACTCCCTCTTCGTCAATTAGCCAACCGTAGCGTGTGATGCCATACATCGCATCTGCCATAACCATGCAACGTTCGTTCAGCATCCACTGGCGTTCCCAAGGCTCTAGGTTTTGGCAGGATTGTGCTTGGCCGTTAGCGTCGTAAATATATTTGCCCTCAGCCTTGAGCCATTCATCAAATGCGGACACTTCTTCTATGGTGTGTCGAGTTGGAGTAAAGCCGAACACATTCTCGATCTCATTCTTTATCCGACTAGCGATTTTGTCTGCGTGATACACGGCTTTTCTCTCGACTTATTAGGTAACAAACTCGACACATCCCCAGCCTGCCCTTGGCGTTCATCCTGCCTACTTCTGCAAAAACATGACCACGCTTGCATTTGCCAATGGCACGAAACTTGACGAATCGTTGACGAACTTTCTCAAAATTACCTCGCCGCATATTTTCACGGTGAGTTACTGGTTCAAGGTGATCGGGATTAACACAACAAGGTACTCGACATTTATGATCCAATTCCAAACCGTCTGGTATCTTTCCTCGCGTGAGTTCGTAATATACCCGATGTGCGTAAGCTCCCGACCCTAGACTTGCATATCCACTTGATAAAGCTCCGGTCCACAACCAACAGCCTGACATTGGTTCGGGAGATACCTTCGACCACAAACGTTCCTCCAGCGTCATTCGTCGGCCTCCTCGTAGTCCGCGTCCACCGTCACCGGCTCCCGCGCCTCACGCGGCATGAACGCTGGCACCGACTCCGGCACGGGGGCGGGGAGCGCGGGCTGCGTGGCGGCTGGCGTGAGTGACGCTACCTGCTGGCGCCGCTCGATGATCCGGCGGATCGTCTCCTCCGGCGTCGACAGGGACGCGGCGTCGGACTTCGCAGCGGCGGCGGCCGTAGCGGACGCGTTCACCTGAACGTTGACCGAGGAGCCACGCGGAGATGGCAGGTAGCCCATGTGCTTGAGGTTGGCCATACGGTCCTCGACTCCGTCGGGCGTGACCGCCGCTGCGAGGGAGGCGTCGACGATCTCCGGATGGCGCTCGGCGGCCTTGACCGCGCCCAGCATCGCACCGTGCAGGTGGGCGACGCGGGTGATCGGCGCGAGCAGGTCGGTCGGGTCGAGCTTGGCGGCGAGGCAGAACGCTTCCAGTGGGAGCGCGTCGCGGATCTTCAGCGACAGGGAGGGGTCGTCGTACATGAGGATGAAGGCGCGCGCGGCGGGTTCGGCGGAGGCGCGCAGGTATTCGATGGCTTTGGGGATGCCGCCGCGCATGGACGAGAGGAGGTGCGTCACCTTCGGCGCGAGGAGGACGGAGTTCGGCTGGACGCCGAGGCGCGCGTAGCCGGCGGCGAGGGTGCGAGCCTTGTGGGCGCGGGGAGTGGTCACGGCGCGGGCTCCTCGGAATCGTCAAAGGGCGAGCGAGACGCAGAGTAGCCACGCTCGAAGTCCTCGTTGGTGGACACGGACATCTCCAGCGGGCGGCGCACACGACGCGGCGGGGCCGGGTGGGCGCGGTCGAGCGCGTCGGCGATGCGGCGCAGCAGGACGAGCGCCCTCGGCAACACTCGGATCACAGTCCCAGCTCCTTCCTCACCTCGTCCGTCACGTCGCGCAGCCCCGGCTCGACGAACTCCTCGGGCCGCATGCCCACGTCGGACGAGTGATACGTGACGAGGCGCTCCGTCGCGTGGCCGTCCTGCCCGGTGACGCTGACCTCGATCGGCAGGGAGTGCTCGACGCGGGCGAGGTTGGGAGATTGGATATCGCGCGAGACTTCGACCGCGTGCAGGATCGCGTCCGGGGATCGCGGCGAGGCGAGTGGCGGCGCGGCCTCGATGGCCGCCAAGGAAGGGTTGGACGCGATCTCATCCGTGGCGCGAGGCCGGGAGGTCACGTGGTCGACGCTGGTCGGCATCGACGGCAGGTCGAGGTGCAGGGTCAGGCGGAGGTCGTAGGCGATACGCGAGTAGGCGGACTGGCCCGCGAGCAGGCCGTGGTCGCCGAGGATGCGGGCGGCGTCGGCGAGGATGATCTGGGCGAGTTCGGTTCCGGCGAGTGGCTTGTTCGATACGAGTTCACGTGATGTGGGTGACATTGTCAGTGCTCCTTTGTGCTGCGTCGTAGTCTGCGATCAGTGTACTCCTGCGCCCGGCGCTCCAACTCCAAGCGGGACTCCCGAGGGTCGTCGAGTGAGAGGCGGCGGATCACACGCAGGGGGATGCCACGCGCGAGGAGGGAGGCCAGCCACTCGCGATGCAGGCAGCGGCAGGCATCGAGGTTATAGGAGAGGGAGTGCTGTCCCAGCCAGATGAGCGTCGCCGCCGACCAGTCGTCCCAGCGGCGAGCGGCGATCTCCCGGAAGCGGGGGGTCGAGGTGATGGCGGCAGAGGGAGTGGTGGGAGATATCATGGCTTCTCCGATTCCAACTCTTCGATCCCCGGCGGCGGCGGCACCGTGCGGCGAAAGGCCAGCGGCGGCATCGGCGGCCCTGCGACGGCGGGTGATGGCGGCGCAGCGATGGTGTCCACTCGCGGCGTGATCCGTGTCTTCGGCTTGTCTGGTGGGCGGCGTGGCTTCCTCGGTCGCGGTGGCTTCTCCGTCCGCGGATCGACGATCGACACGCCGAGTTCCTCCGCCAGCGCCCGGACCATCGCGAGGTGGCGGTAGCGTCGGCGCTCGTCGTTGCGCTCCCGGCGGCGCCGCTCGGCCTCCTGCGTGGTGAGGAAGTCGGGGATCTTACCGCGAGCAGTCTTGGCGGGGATGTCCCAGTAGGACGTGTGGCAGTTGGGACAGCCGCGCGGGTGCTCGGTGCGCGCCAGCCACGTACCGTAGAGGCGGCCATAGCCACAGCGCCGACACCACTGCGGGTAGGTCTGCGACACGGTCAGGGACGGGAGCGAGGTGGACATCTCGTCCGGGTCGAGCGCGTCGTCGAGGGCCTCGCAGAAGCGGTCGAAGGCGTCGGGGGCTTCGGGAGCCTCGCAGGTGTCAGGGGAGGGGGAGGGCTCCTCGTCGTTGATCGGCGCGGGCGCGAACGGAGGCGCGGGCGGCAGCGTCGGAGATTGGAAGTCGGAGGTCATTACCTACGCGTCGGCTCCGTGGGCAGCGGTATGGGAGTCGGAGTCGAAGGTGGCGCGGATGGCGTCGGTGGCGGTGCATTCTTCACATACTTCACCCGAGAGAGGTCGAAGTGATACCCCTGCGGCGTTGTCTGCATGAGCCGCGTCACCTTGCCGTTCATCAGGTCGAGCTGGTCCTGCGGAGCCTTCCACCGCGCCTGGAACTCGGAGAGGGCGGTGTAGTCGTCGTCCGGGGGGCACTGCTCGTCGGCCTTGGCGACGCACGCGCTGGATGACTTAGCGTGGCGGGACGCGAGGGCGATACCTCCGCCAACGACGAGCATGATACAGACTATGCAGCCGATCAGATACTTGGTGGTCATGCGTGATTCCTCCTTGGAATTGTCGAGCTTGATGCCGCGGTTGCTCATGCCAGCCACCGTTCGGCCAGAGGGCCGCATTCACAATTGGTGTGCGCGACAGTTCTCTCTGGATCGTGAGTTAATTGCAGGCAGCGCGGCTCTCTCAGGTAGACACGGGCGATAACGTGGTCCCCAGCGAATTCGTATTCCGTTGTGAGCTCCAGTCGCACAGGTCTCCTACCAATCTCGCCTCTCGATTCGCTTATCGGCAGTCGCAGCATTGGAGCTTCGTCCTTCGCCCACTTCATGAGTTCTTCGTGATCGACGATCATCTCTTCCACTCCGACCTTCCTGACCTCACGTCCTCTATACATTCATCCAAAATCTTCCTGATGTCGCGAATAGTAAGCACGTTGTTGATGATAATGGCGACGATTGGTACTGGTGCCGTTTCATTTGCACAGGCATTCGGCGCTAGACTGTACTTATGTCAAAACGCGAACTTAAGATCGTTCAACGCATCGGTCCGGCTCCCTATCTTGGGGTATGTGTGCCGTTCAACCTTGCCTAATATTAGGCAGTATAACGGCAAATGTCAAGCGGTTTGTTGCTTTTTTATGTTTTATTTATAGACTTATTGTTCCATTTCCTCCGATAATGGAAGAGCCGAGATATGAACGCTGCAACAAGCACAACCGCGACGATTATGCATTTCGTTATCTGTCTTCCAGACTGGAACTCGATCGATTCCGTCACTGCGTCACCAGCTTCATCCGATCCGCCGCGTCCCTCGCCGCCTCCGGGTCCGGGTCGACCAGCTTGAACATCCCCGCCATCTGGCTCCCGGCGTCGTAGTCGACCGGCATCGTAGCCACGAGGATCATCGTGCCGCGCAGAGGCATGGCACCACCCGGAGCGCCTGGCATGGCGATCGTCCCAGCGGGTTCCACCTGCATGAGGCGGAAGTTGAGCGCGGGCGTCTGGAGGGTCACGCGCACGAGGTCGCCCTTGCAGAGTTCGTTGCCGAGGGCGTCGCGGGGATAGCTACGGTCGGTACTCATGGTACACTTATACCTCAGACCCGCGTCTCCGTCAAGTGGAATCGTCATGGCCAGCGACGACGGCCCACTCAGCGTTGCCGGAGTGGCGATGGCGCGACCCCAAAAATTATAAAAATTGTGTAAGTGGTAGGTGGGCAACAGGATATACGTCTCCGTCGTCGGGGGCCTGTCTCGCCGGACAACTCGGACACGGCCGCCGGCATCGGCACCCAGGCGTGGGTCGCAGGAGTAACGTTCCGGTAACCTGGCGTAACGTTGGCGAGGGGTGGCGTGGTAGGCGGCGTGCTCACGGCGACCGAGGCGTGGGACGTGGGACCTAGGGCCACGGGACTGGGACGCGGGACAGGACAAGGGATTACGCCTAGGGAGGGACGAGAGAGTAGCGGCGGTCGTGGATGTGAGATCGCTCGTGAGATTGGACGCAACTCCTCCACACTCTACCACCATCCCTATCATCACTACCACTAGTAGTTGTGTCTGTCCGTAGACGCTACTAGGGATAGAGGGTGCGTCATTTCACCCAACCGACCGGTCAGTCGGTTTCCCTTGCACGTTTGATGCCATCTTTCGCGCCGCATACGCTCACAAATTGCTTGACATGAGCGTAAGGTTATGAGAGAGTGAACATGCGCGGCGAGGTAAGGCCGCCACGGAGGAAACGCTCATGACACTCAAGGGACGTAGCAAGGCCGCGCGGGATCGCAAGCTGTCAGAGTCTACAGGCTATCGTGTTGATGTGGTCGGTATCTTGTGGCAAGGAACTGAAGGATCAACCAGTTACACGTTCTCCTATCTGCCTACGCCAGAACAGATCACACAGCGGGCGGGAGATTTCCAATCCATCCTCGATTACCAAGTTACAGCCGTAACCAGCATTCAGTACGTGGACGGCTACCGCGTGATTCGCAGGGTAGTTGAGCCATTCGAGTGCGATTAAGGAGGAGTTATGGGTTACAGTTGCACAAAAGATGCTGCCAATATGTTAGGCGTAATCGGTCGGATGTTTGCGACCGATGGCAATCCGAACATTCTCACCATTGGCAAAGATCAATATTTCTTCGAACGTGGCAAGGTTGGGAACGTTCGCATCGAACCGGATGGCACGCTAACTCGCTTCCCGCATCTGCGTATGGTAGAGAAGGAAGAAATTCGTAACACGTTCGCCGATATGAGCGCTCGTAACCCTCAGCTGCTATCAGCTTGGGCATGTGGGCGGATTTAAGGCCGTCATCGGGCATTCGCTCCGAGGCGAGTGCTCCTGTTGAAAGTCTTAAATCTCACACACGAGGTCACAATGAAAAACGAGAAGAAAGCACGCAACGATGAGAATATCCAACAAGTTGTAGACGCTCTAACCGCTGCAAATTACCGCTCTGGGCGCTTGATAACGTCTGCGAATAAACAAGGCAGTGTTGAATTCTGGGTTGGAGCTGGTCGCGTCCCAGTCATTGCTGTGCAAATCTATCCCAATGACGATGGTTTTGAAGTGTATGCTCCGATTACACAATCCAACCGCATGGACGAGACTTTGGCCTTACTCCGAGAGATCATAGGCAAAGCTCCCGCAAATACCACGCAGCTACCACAACAGGCTTTGGCGGTAGAACAGACCTCGCACATTTAACCGCCGACGCTGGCATACCTAAATGGCGTGCTGGCGTGAGTGGTTCAATACGAATCGACCGAGGCGAAACCATGACGATCACAGACGCAGAATACAGTCGTAAGCAAATCGACAATCTGTTCCACTCCCATGCCGAGCAGCTACAAAACTGGAAGGGATTTGAGATTGAAGGAACTCCGTGCTGGGACAGGTCCGAGCCCGAAATGGAGCGGGACCGCCGATGACCCGCCGACGCGCACTCCCCTACGACACCTTCGACAAGGTAATCGGACTCGTCGCCGTGGTCATGGTCGCCGCTGCCGGATGGTGGGCGGTGTGGATGGTGATTGAGATTGTTCAGTCTTGGAGGATCAAATGAGTCATGCAAGCGTAATCGTCGCAATTGACAAAGCCAAGATAAAGGCCAATGGCTTAGAATCGGCCCTAGCATGGGAGATGGCTCCCTTCGATGAAGGCAATGAATGGTTCCGTGACGGTAGCCGCTGGGACTGGTATCAGATCGGCGGACGCTTTACGGGCAGTTTGGACGGTTACGATCCATACACCGACCCGATCAATATGGAGGTCTGCAATCTGTGTGCGGGAACTGGCGTTCGCCCGGACGGACTAGAGCGATTCGGAGCGGATTGGGTAAAAAGCTGCAATGGTTGCAACGGGTGTGAAGGAAAAGGCCAGCGCGTAGCCTCTCAACTAAAGAAACACCGAGGCGATATTCTAGAAGTCACTCGCGTGCTGGAATTGGGGAAGTTCAAGTTCGCCTATGCGTTTCTCTCGAACCGCCACTGGCACGAAGCCGAGCGCATGGGGTGGTTCGGAGCGCCAGCCTACACCGAATGTGAACGCAAAGATTTGGACAAGCCAACCGCTGATCCTGACAAATGGTTCGGAAAATGCCTTCACAAGGACGAACGAACTGGAGCGAGAATTATATGCTGGAACGAGCCCGAGGAAATCTGGGGCGAACAGTTTATTCGTCGCTTCATTAAACCCTTGCCGACCGATACTTTGCTGGTCAACGTGGATTACCACGTATGACCCGCTTCCTCACTCTCGCCCTTCTCTGTGGCACGGCACTGGCTCAACTCCCAGACGCTCCCGTTCCTGCTGGCGTGAGATTCAGCGACTACGCTACTCCATCCATGCGCCAGCCTGAGCCACGATCCCATAAGCCTCTGTGGGCACTCGCCGGAGTCGTAGCATTCGATACCGTTGCTGGCTTGTACGACGCGCATGAAACGACGCACGGCCTGCACGACGGTAGCGGATACGTCGAAGGCAATCCCTGGTTGATCGGGACGCATCCCTCCTACCGTGCGTTGGAGGCGCGCAATGTCCTTCAGATGGGACTCGCCGCGACGCCGGGCCTGTTGTCGTGGGCGTGGCGCCGGAAGCCGCTGGCGTGGGCGTTCCTCGTGGGGCCAGTGGTAGATGGCGTGAAGCATCTACAGGGAGCGAGGGCGTGGGTAGCCTTGGAGAAGTGACACTCCCGCGACCTGCGTGCCTGACGGGCTGTGGAATTCTTGTGGGAGGTGTGAGAAATACTCAGCTTGGAGGAGAAACAGTAGCCGGAGTCGATGAGCTACCGAGTTCACCGTAGGTTGTCGTCCCAACTCGGCCATAGATGGCCTTACTACTATGGCCGAGTATGACGCGCTCGTATCTCTGATCCAACTCCTCGTCGGTCATAAGCGGCAGGCGATTATTGGGTACCATATCCTTGCCACACTTGCCGCACTTAGTCTTGTGCTCGTGTTCGTGGCCTTCGACGCATAAGTCTACGATTGGTGGCGGCTCTGGCTGCTGGGCCTTGCGCCTTCGCTCCTCACGCGCTCCATACCCGTAGAAGTACCCATACGGCTTGCACGTGTTGTACTTGGCGAAGGCTTCGGAGTAGTCGATTGCAGGCCAGCCATCCATGTCGCGCAATCCCTCGTGGTAGTCCACGAATCCACTGAAGGCTAGCTTCAGGCCGTCATATTGACCGTCGCCGTCTTTGCCGTCGAATAGCTTGGCTGTAACGCGAGCCTGTGGGCCGGCTGCTGCACGCCACAACTTAGCTAGCTCAGGATATCCGGGGAGTTTGGGTCCGATGTGGATGGCGTAGAACTTGGTACGAGAGAACGTGGGGCTGTCCTCGTCGTAGCTGAATCCAGCGGCGAAGTACCAGCCATGATCCTTGTCGTCAAAGTTACGTATGAAGAGTTCGAACTTCTCCTGTGCTTTCTCCAAGTTGATCCGCGCCTGGCTGCAGCTGATCCCGCGTCCGTCGGGGCTGGGATCGATCATGAACTTTAAGATGGTGATCGCGGAGTTCATCATTAACTCGTAGAGGTAGGGATGCTCGTAGTGAAACTTGTGCACACGTGAGCCTGGTGTAGCACAGTCGCCGCAAAGGAACGGCTTGCCGCACCATATCGGCACCTTGACCGCCTCGTGGCCATCGGGACACTCTTCGAGGACTTTGTTGATGAGACGGCATGCGGCGAGGGAGTTGGCTTCGGATTCGCGGTTCGACCACAGGAGTTCGGTGACGTGCCCACGGCGCCGCGGCTGGAGCCTGCGCTCAATCTCTGGCTTCAGTGTGAGCTTGCCGTTGGTGTCGCGGCACAAACCGTGCAGGATCTTCTCTTGGGAGTATGCGTCTGCAGTGGGATCAATGGTTAGGATTTCAGATGTGAGAGCGAGCGGAAGAGTAGACAAGTGCCCTCCGTCAAGGGTCGAGGACTACGGTGTGACGGCACCGTAGCCCTCTCGGCCTCTTTTTCAGATTTGCCCTACGGCAGACTGAATGTTGACCATAGAGTAGCATCAAATGCAAGCAAAATCGTTGATGGTGTGTAAATTATTTTACGGTCCCTGTCCACTTACGCTCACGTCACCCACCCCCGCGTTACTCTCCCATGTCAGACGCGGACGACGCTGTAGGGATACGCGAAATTTCCCTTGACAACTTTCTCGGCTGCGAGTATAACTCATCTCGTAGCTCGGCATTCTACATTTCCACAATCGAGGTAATCCCATGAAAACATTCTACTTGGTAGAGGCAGACACGGACTACGAGAGCCTGTTCTGCTACGAGTTGAAGTTCCATAGCTACCCTCCTCAGGAGGGCCGGATGTTCTATACTGAGTCCAACAAAGCGTTGTTCGCCAAATTGGATCGGCCCAAGTTTTTCGGCATCCTGAACTCCCTTTGCAGGACTAAAAATAATTTCGACGATGTTCAGCCTATTAAACTGCTAGAACACGCTCCGACGCAGGAAACAGTCGGGGAGATGGTTGATCGGGTCCAAGGACCAAGTGCGTGGGACGATGGCTCGCCACTTCCAACAGAGCCGGAAGAAGGCATGCCGGCATGAAAACTATATGGACCGACCGATCCCGCACCGAGACCTACCAGCACTGCCCCCGCGAGCGCTGGCTCCGCTACCACGAGGCTGGGATGGGCCTTGAACCGCCGAAGAAGCCACTCCCGCTATGCGTCGGTGGGGCGGTCCACAAGGGACTGGAATCTCTGTTGCGGCAGACCATGGACGGCATTGGGATCATAGACGAGAGTGTGGCCGTCGCTGCGGCTCTCGCCGACTTCTCCACTCACCGCTCCGCCCTCGCGCTCGACACGACCGAGCAGGCTGCGATGTCCGCCGTGATCGACCCCAGAGACGCAGGCTTCGACGCGCAGGTGCTGGCGACGGCGCGCGACCTCGGCATGGACGCCAACGACCCTGCCATGACGGAACTGCTGGGACGCCAGCGCAACGCCGCTGCGGAGTACGACGAATGGCTCTACGCTGAGCAGTCGGCGCTGGTCGAGGCGATGGTGCGCGCCTACGCCCGTCGTCGGTTGCGTCCGCTGCTGGAGGAGTTCGAGGTGCTGGAGGTCGAGCGGGAAGGGGACTGGGAGCTGGCATCGTGGTTGCACGACGATCAGGAAGAGATCATGCAACCGTGGCAACTACGGTTCATGTCCCGCCCTGACGCCCTCCTGCGCAGCAGGAGCGACAACTCCCTCTACCTCCTCTCCTACAAGACTGCCGCCACGTGGGACATCCGCAAGGCCCGCGACGCCGAGCACGACATGCAGGGACTCAGCGAGGGAGTGGAGGTCGAGCGGCGACTCGGCCAATGGTGGACGGTGTTACATGGGACAGACAAGCACAATCCGGATCTGGCTGAGATTCCGATTGCGACGCAGAAGTATCTCGCGGCCCTCCCCGCCTCGCCCCGCATCCTCGGCATTCGCTACGAGTACCTGCTGAAGGGAGGCCGCTGGGAGGACAAGGATCTCTCGGCGCGGTTCGGCATCCGCGTCTGGTCGCAACGCTCGCACCTGATCCGCAAGTACGTCGCAACCTCTACTCCCTCGCGCGGCCAATCCTCCTATACCGTAGGCGACGAATGCTGGTCTAATGATTACCTGAAGGACGACGGATCATCCACTTCGAAGCTGGCGTGGCAGAACTGGCGCGCCCGTCCGGTGTGGGAGGACGGCCCCGACGCGATCCGGCGGTGGATCGACGCGCTCGACGACTCTCAGATGGCGATGTCAGCCTACGACTCGACGACCGGCGCGGAACCTCGCGAGCTGGGATGGAAGTCCCGCGCCCAGTCCCTCGGCTACACCACGACGCACCCGCTCGACGCGGTGTTCCCGGCGCCCTTGACCGTCTACCGCCAGGACGACCAATTACGTGATTTTGTGGAACAAGTTGAAAGTATCGAGACAAAAGTTGCTGAGAGTGTGGTAGCATGTGAACAGGCACAAGATGAAGGAGAGAAACGACATTTACTGAATATCCATTTTCCAATGAGTCGGAGAGCATGTTCTTATCCATCTGAATGTGCTTTTGTCCCAATATGTTATGGGGGATCGGATATTCAAAAGTCGCCACTCGAATCAAGCAAGTATAAAATTCGTGTGCCAAATCACATTCAGGAGAAAGAAGCAAGTGAGATGGTCAGCGACAAGAGAGTATAAGAGTTGGGCACAGATGATGCAGCGTTGCTACAACCCCAAGCATCCGAACTATCACAACTATGGAGGACGTGGAATCACGGTCGCGCAGCGATGGCATACTTTTTTTCAGTTCTTGGCTGATATGGGCAAGCGACCAGCAGGTACGACGATTGATCGCTATCCAAACAATGACGGCAACTACGAACCTAGTAATTGCCGTTGGGCTACTGACATTCAGCAGCATCGCAATCGTAGAGACAATGTATGGATTACTCACAATGGCGAGACTTTGACTCAAGCAGAATGGGCGCAGCGCTGTGGTATTGATAACTGCACTCTAGCTTCTCGCTTGAAAAGGGGATGGACGGTAGAAGATGCTGTGACTATTCCAGCACAACAGGGGCGAAGGATTATAGGAGAGGGATTTGAGATCCGGCGAGAGTCGGCGCTGCGTATGTGGGATAGGCTAAGGCGGGAGAAGCGAGTTATAAAGACGCGCTGGGGTGGAAAGGTACGACTATGAATCGTGAACCATTCGACATGGTACGTCTTTTGTTCACTGAGGCTACGACCGCCTACGATCAAGCGAAAGCAATCGTTAAGGGTCGTAAGGTACGAATCATCAGCGACTATAACGCTCAGCCTTATGGCTCCTCGAAGCCTAGCCTGCGAGGAGAGATAGTCACCATAATAGACCTGCATTTCGATCCCTATTGGGGAATCACATTTGGGTTGATGGAATATCAGCTATATATCCCTATGATTGAGGTCGAGCTTGTAGAGTCGCATCACACGCCGGAGAAGGACGCGGTATCGCGGGCGGCTTCAGAGAGGGGACACGTAGACAATAAAGGTTTGATCTTGAGAGGAGAATAGTGAATATGGGAGATCTACTACCACGAGTTGATATATGCAAGCATTGCGGGCATTCGTCCGATTGGCACAGGTTGGATGATGCGAAGAATGTCGCCCCAACCGATCCAACAGCGGAATTTCGCTGCTTAGGTTATGACTGCGAGGCTCCCGGCAAACCGCCAGACACCGGACGCGCTTGCAACTGCCTCGGTTTTGTAGGGGATTTAGTTATCGGCAGTGACGGGAGATCGTATCCGATCGACGACCCCAACATTCCGGGCTGAAATCCCGAGTCTTGTGAGGAGAATGGTGAGCAATGAAAACTGAGTCTAAATATTTAGATAGTAACGGCATTTTGCTCGCGGAATTCTGTATAGTTTGCGACGGCTCCGGTGCACCAATGCGACGTAATGCGAAGGGTATTCTTTGGTCCTCGCCTAAGCCATCCGTCTTCGTATCCCGTAGTTTAGCGGAAAGAGCCATCACAAACAGCCTTCGTTATGCTGAAAAAGCTAGGGTTAATCTGCATTGGCAGCGGGATGATTATACGATTGTGAAACTAAACCTCGTTCTCAATTAAGTAAAAAGTGGTGACCTATGTCGATCTGTCCAGATTGTTATGGCGGCATCCACCCCGTAGGCGTGCTTAGTTCCTACTGGCGGAAACCGGATGCCATTGTGCAGCCGTGGATGTATGGCGATCTGGAATCCAAGGCAACCTGCATCTGGACTGGCAAGGGATTCATTGTGCCGGAAGGACTCACGGTAAAGCCTTGCTGGGGAGGAGCGAGAGAAGCTAATTCACAAGCTCCAAGAAACCCGCCGCATGGGTGAACAGAAGGATGATCCAAAGATGGCTAATCAGGCACAGGCACTGCTCAATATGTTGGAGATCGCCAATGAAAAGTGACCAACTCACGCCTACTAAGCACAAATGGACAAGAATTGCCCCGCGCTGCTACGAATGCGTCACTGCGACGGCGCAGGCTTTCATCTTTGGGGCGATTAGGCCGACCAATCTATGGGCGCTTTCTGTTTACTGGAGCGGCGGAAACTTCAGCCGTGTAGAGAATGGCTTTCGGCGGGCAAAATCGAGGGCTCAAGAATGGATGCCATTATGAGTGACCAGCTTTTGATTACTAAGCAGGGAATCCGGGCGGCAGCTATTGAACTCGCTTGCTATTTTCTTAAGGGAACTGCTGCCGGCCAAACAGTAAGTTCTGAGCAGTGCGAAGCAAAAATCCTCGCGCAGTGTCAGGAGCAACCCACCCAACAGTCGCCACAACTAGCGATCAAGGCTTTCATCGTATTTAACAGCGGATTTCCTCAGTATCTTGCATCCAGTCGAGACGAGGCCGAGGAATACGTAGAGGCGCATCTGTCCCACTCACCAGAAGTACAAATCTCGGAGATGACATTAGTCGAGGCTAGGGCTGCTAAACCAGTTGAGTGTCAGGCTTGCAGTAATTGCGGCGCTCGGGAAAATGTCGCCCACAGACTGTGCCAGCACTGTTGGGAATCGGCAGAATTCGATGGAGTTGAGTGTCAGGCACAACCGGAGAATGGCAATGACTAACCGACCACTAGAGGATGTGCTTGATGAATTGAACCGCCTTGTAGCGGTCGCTTTTGCAAAAGAAATAGCAGGCCGATTGGCTGGGGCTGCGGCTCCGCTACAGGACACAGCCACGCCGCCAGAGACTGCCGAAACAATTGAGGACGGATTCGGATCAGTGTGGTCACGAAAGTGCCCTGAATGCAGACGAATGAGTATGGAGGTCGTGCGTCCCGGCAAGGTGCAGTGTGTCTACTGTGGGTGAAGAGGAGCCTATGTTCAATCAGGAAGAATTTACTGCTGGGCTTAAGGAGCGACTGGACCAGTCTAGGGAGAGATACCAAAAGGCTGAAGCTGATCTTGACACTGCTGAAAGGAGCTACGATTACTGGCGCAAGTTAGTGGCCGCGCTTCAAGTTGTAATTGCTCACGAAGAATGGCTCGAACAACACGTAGAGTCTCGCTCCGTAGCAGAGAACGCCAAACAGACAAACTATGTTTCCAACGTAACCTATAAAGGTCCGAGTTGCACGCTCTGCGGAGCCACGATGCAGCCAAGTCCGCAGCCTAAGGAATACGTCTGTCCCTCATGTGGGAGTACGAGCGGATGTACCGAGACCAGCCCAGGTCGAGGCTACACAAAATAAAGTTATCTCCAAGTAGATTTCCCTTGACACAGGTGTAGCAGTGGGAGTAAGTTTTCTCTCGTGACAAAAGCAGACAACAACGGACAAGGCAAGACACAGACGGTTCACGTGGCCCTCCCCTTGGAAGTCCTGCGGCGCATCCGCGCGCTGGCGCACTGGGACAAGCGGTCGTTGTCGGCGCAAGCGGCGTGGCTGATCGAGCGCGGTCTGCGAACGGTAGAGAAAGGACAATGATTTATGGCACAGCATCGGACGAGGTATGTAAAAGTAGCGCTGTTCGAGGAAGTCAAGACTCACCTGCAGGACGCCCGCGTCGTGGGTCAGGGCTCCGACTACCTGCTGCTGGAGCGGGCCGCGCCGAAGCTCCGCGCCAAGGACGCCACGAAGACACGCAAGCCGCAGACGAACGCCAAGGGGTCGACGACGACAGGGCATGTGGTTGTCTCATCAGGTGGTGCGTCATCGAAGGCGACCGAGTTCCCCGGATCGGCGGCGTCGAATGGCTGACTCAGGCGTCATCTACGGCGAGACGGACACCTTTAAGACGACCGCCATCGCCCACCTCGCGCGCTACATCGCCGAGAAGACAGGCAAGGCCACGCTCCTGTTCTCGGCTGACGGTGGCGGCTGGAAGCCGGTGCAGGAGGAGATTGACGCGGGTATGATCCGGCCCTACCGCTGCGACACGGCCACGATCCCGCTCCCGATCCTGCGCAAGGTGTCGCAAGGGTATTGGCCACGCAACCCTGAGGAGACGGATATAAGCCGCGTGGACTTCTGTCCCGTGGACTGGTCCGACGTGGGCGCGATCGCGGTCGAGGGATTCACCTCCATCGGCACGATGCTGATGCGTCACGTCGCCGATAAGAACCTGAAGACGGGCGAGGAGGGTACGACTCCGTTCTCGATGCCGATCCGCGTCGAGGGCCAGGTGCGCCAGGAAGTGTTCGCCGGCAACTCCCGTGGCCACTACAACTTCGTGCAGAATCAGCTCTATGGCCTCACTATGAACTTTATATCGTGGCCGGTATCCTACGTCCTGTTCACTGGGCACGAGAAAAAGACGGAGGAGGGCGACCGAACGGTCGTCATGGGAGTGGCGGTGCCGGGCAAGGCGATCTCGCCGCTGATCCCCACGTGGGTGGGCGACTGTATTCACGCGCAGGACTATCAGGTGGAGCGGGTGACCACCGTTGATCGGCCGGGAGGGAAGCCGAGCGAGAAGGAAGATATCAAGACGTTCGAGCGGCACTGCCGCTACTACTTCCGCAAGCATCCTGACCCGGTAACCGGACTGTGTTTCCCTGCGAAGCCACGCGTTAGCCATAGCGCGGTGCGGGAACTGGATAGGAAGTTCCCCGGCGGATTCTTCGAGCCTACGCCGGAGCACGGATTCGACCTGTACCTACGCGCGTTGGATGAGCTGGCGGCGGCCAAGTCGGATTCACTGAAAGGATGGCGGGAGCGCGCGGATGCGAAACTCGGTCGCGGGAAGCCCGCACTTGTAGAGGTAGTAAAGTGAGTTATCACACACTTACATCAGAATCTGGTGGTGATGAACAGTCTCGTATTAGCGAGGCTCATCATATCTGTCGTCTGCTTGAAGAATTCAACGACCAAATGTCGCAGCGAGAGAGGGACTTTATCGAGTCTATGACAGACTGTAACTACTGTACCACCAAGCAACTGTTCTATCTGCGGGACATCAAGGACCGCTATCTATAACACTAAAAGGAGAACAATCATGTCTAGTAGCTTCGGCGATGTTACGTATGCTGACGCGCCTGCGGAACAAGCCGCAGCCACGAGCGGCGATCCATCAACCTTGGTAGATCCCAACGACCCCCGCCTCACGTCGGAGATCCTCACCATCAACCCTGAAGCCGACGCGTATGCGGTCCTGCCTCCGCTGCCGGACGGGAAATGGCGCGCCAAGGCCAAGCAGGTGGATATCAAGGACGACAAGGGCCAACTGCAACGCTACGCCGTATTCAGCCGTGCCAAGATGGCCAACGGCGCGCCGTTCTTCGCTACCAACATCGAATACTCGATCATCGACCACAGTGGCGAGTTCGACGGCGTAAAGCTCACCGACTACTGGGTGAAGGCCCTCGTGGACGCGCGCAAGGGAACGTCACAGGCGGCCACGATGATCGGCAAGCTGGGCGGCAAGGTGCCGGCGTCGGGCTCGCAGAAGGTATACATGGACGCGCTGCTTGCAGTGTTGGCGTCGGAGCCGGAACTGATCCTAGAGACTGCGTGGTCGGCGGAGTGCCAGCAGTGTCAGGAGGCGGCCAAGAAGCACGGCGAGAAGTCTCCACGACCCTTTCTCGCAGGCATGCACCGGTTCCCCACGACCAAGACGCCGGGCGTGCACGACCCGATTGTGCAGTGTCCGACATGCAAGAGCCAGGTGCGCGCGCAGGCTCGGATCGTGGCTCCCTACTCGCTCAAGGAGACGCAGGCGACGCGAGGGACGGGGGCGGCGCACGCCAAGTAGGCTAGAGTTGTCGTGGGCACTCTGGCGAGCCGTCCGCGACCGGCAGCGGGACCGTGGCTAATCCCATACCCGCTGCCCCAAGTGTGGTGCCACTGCGATGAGGGGCGACGCGATTTCGACCCGGGAAAAGCGACCCTGCCGAGTCCCTCGTCGTAATTATGGAGGATGATATGAGCACCGTTACTGTTCCATCACTGTCTGGTAGGTATAGAAAGCTGCCATCTCTGACTTGGGATCGCGGGAGAACTGCCGACCTGTCCCAAGCAGGTAAAGAAGGCCGATGCAGTCGCCTTACCGGACACGTATTGGTCGTCAAGGGCGACCGGATAGAATGTCAGTCCTGTGGAGCCACATGGCGCGACGAGAGGTTCTAGCGCCCGACCGTTGTCCTCAGGGCCACTTACTCAAAGGAGCTAACTTAGTATGGAAGACACGCCGCGTCTGGATATGCCGGATATGTCATGCGAAGGAAACGCGGGAGTGGGCGCGGCGCAAGCGGGCAGGCCTGACGACTCCTGCGACCTACGATCACTGGACGTGGAAGGCGAAGTGGAAGCAGCGGTATCGGAACCTGAGGTGCCCTGCGAGTTTACCTGTGGCGTCGCTGGCTCGTGGGCCTACGTTGCGGGATTCTTCGATGGTGAAGGAACCATAATCATCAAGCGAGGTAATACTAGTGGTGGATATGGATTTCACTTTAGTATCGCTCAGTCCCATGCACGAGGTCTGGCTGTACTACGAAGGATACAAGCCTTCTTTGCTTCCAATGGGATAAAGTCTGCCGTATACACGGCTCGTCCTGATGATTGTAATTCTCTGTACATAAGTAAGCGATCAGAAATTGAGAAGGTATTGCTGCGACTGATGCCCTATCTGATTGTCAAGAAGACTGAAAGTCAGGACGTTCTACGTTATATGAAGATATTCCCCGCTCGTGCTAATGGAGCGGCATTGGGCATGATGATAAGTGAAGGGCGTAGAGCAGGCATCGCTCGAAGGAAAGCGCAATGACTGACGATATTTATATAACTAGCGAGACCATAAACGATGTGAACGTTCAGGAAGCTACAGTGCCTTGTGAATTTACCTCGGGCGCTGCTGGAACGGGGAAAACGTGGATGTGGCGAGAGCGAATCGCTGCTGACCCTACGTCTGGCATACTTGCAGCAACTACAGGAATTGCGGCAATTAATTTGGGCACAACTACCCTGAACGCGCTTTTGCGTTTTTTCGACACCGACTCCCTGCGCGACGCCTACCTCCAGGGCTCGCTCGTCCGGCGGCTCAAGGAGCTGCGCGACGACTACCGCCGGATCGTGATCGACGAGGTGTCGATGATGGACGGCGATCAACTGTCGATCCTCGTCCGCGCCGCGCTGGAGTGCAATTCGTTCCTGTCCCCCGCGCCACCACTGGGCCTTACGCTGGTCGGAGACTTCGCGCAACTGCCGCCAGTGAAGGCCCGATGGGCATTCGAGTCCGACGAGTGGCACCGCTTCGACGCCCACACGACGCGGCTCACCAAGGTGTGGCGGCAGGACGCAGGCCCCTTCCTCGAAGCGCTGAACCTGACACGGGTGGGAGATGGCGGTGGTGCCGCCGAGTTGCTGTCGCGGGAGGGCCTTGAGTGGCACTCTGCCCTCGACATCCAGTTCGACGGCACGACCATCGTCTCCAAGAACGATCAGGTGGATCGGTATAACGGGATGGCGCTGGATCGGCTTTCCGGCGCGACGTTCTCCCTCGGCAATCGCCGCTGGGGCAAGCAGCGGGGGGAATGGAAGCAGGTGCCGGATCGGGTGACGCTCAAGCGGGGCGCACTGGTAATGTTACTGTCGAACTCTTACGACGAAGAGGGCGACATGTTGTACGCCAATGGAGACACAGGCCACGTCGAAGAGTGGTACGGATCGTCGCTGCAAGTCCGGCTGGTGCGCAACGGCCAGCTGGTAGGCGTCGAGCGCGTGATCCGCGACGTGGGACAGAAGCGCAAGCCGGATGGATGGCCCGCCTACCGCGCCAACGGCCACGGGGAATGGCTGCCGTCGCCACACTGGATGCCTAACAGACGACGCTTCGTAGAAGGCCAGCTAGAGTACTGGCCCGTCCGCTTGGCCTATGCGTCCACGGTGCACCGGTCGCAGGGTATCTCGCTCGACCGGGCGCAGATTGACATCCGCGATCACTTCTTCGGCCAGCCTGCGATGCTCTACGTCGCCATGAGCCGATGCCGGACGCTCGGCGGACTCAGAGTCGTGGGACAGCGAGAACGCTACGTGACACAATGCGCGACGGACAGGAGGGTATCCCCGTGGCTATGAGTGACGACAACGACACCAAGGAACCTGAGATCATCGGCCCCTACGGCACGACCACGCCGTGGGCGCGGCGGCAGGCGGTGCTGAACGCCAGACGCGACCCTGCGGTCAAGAAGCGCCTCATTGACACGTTTGGTGAGGCACACATTCGTAGAGATTTCCCAGAGATCTTCATCGAGGACGACAGTGCGCCAGAAACCAAATAGTTGCGAGGGCTGCCCCTGTCACTCTATGGGCACCGACTTCTCCGCCGTCGAGGGCACGGGCTCGCTGGGCGTGATGATCGTCGCAGAGGCATCCGGCGAGCTTGAGGCCCGCGACCAACTCCCCCTGCGCCCCTACGCTCCCAGCGGCTCCGTCCTCGAACGCACCTTCAAACGGATGGGCTACTCGCGCCAGCAATTCTCGATCACGAACACCCTGCGCTGCCGCCCGGCCAAGAACTGGCTCGCAGGCGCGCCGTGGGAGTGGTCGGCGCTCACCCACTGCCGGCCCAACCTCGATGCCGCGATCCGCGACCGTCGGCCACGGGCGATCCTGGCGCTTGGCGATACGGCCACGCGGGAGCTGACGGGGGAGGCGGGAGAGGCTAGGGGAGTGAGCCATCTCTGCGGGTATGTGTTGCCGGGACCGGATCAGATACCGACTGTATCGACATTCCATCCCGCGTTCATCCGCCGTGGCGCGGCCCACCTGCAGGGAGTATTCGCCCGCACCCTCCAGCGCGCGGTCAACGTCGCTGCTGGACGGGACCGGGAGTGGATATGGAATATTGATCCTGAAAGGAGTGAGATGTATGGACAGCTCAGATATTCGCTACATCCTAGCCTTGACGAGGCTCGATCTTTTTCGCTACGAGTTAAAGGCAACAGCGGACTCCCTTTCAGCTACGATATCGAGACTTACGAATCTGCAAGTCTCGATGAAGATGCTAGAGACGGATTTACCGACACTCGGATCCGGCTTATCCAGTTCTCTCTTAGAACAGGCGAAGGTATCGCTTTCCCTTGGGAAGGAGGATATCGAGAGGTCGCTGAGTCAATCTTACACAGCAACAATGTGAAGGTTGGACATCATGTGTGGCTCTTCGACAACAAAGTCCTAGAAGCCTGCGGCCAGCGAGAAGGACTAGACCTCCGACCACGCGGCGTAGTCCACGACACCCTGCAGATGTTCCACCACTGGCAGCCGGACCTGCCCGCGCACCTCCAGTTCGCGGCGCAGTTCGTCCAGTTCCCGTTCCCGTGGAAGCACCTCGCGGCGACCAACCTCGAATTCTATGGCTGCGTGGACGTGGACGCGACCCTGCGCCTGTATACGTTCCTGCTCGACGCGCTGCGGCGCGACGGGATCTACGACTCCCCCTACGACGCCAGCGGTGACTGCGTGGGTGGGTACGTGGGCCAGGTGCAGCAGGTGCGGCCGATCCTCGCGGCGATGGAGCGGCGCGGGCTCCCAGTCGACGACGCCGAGCGGCTGAAGCTGGACGGGGAGTTCGACTTGGCGCAACAGGAGCTGGACGCGGAGTTGCAGCGCCGGGTGCCGGAGGAAGTGCTGGGACTGGAGCCACGGCGCGGGAAGAAAGGGAACTATGACTACGGTTACATACGTAAGCCGAAAGACACTACAGGATTGGTGCAGCGATCTTTCTCAGTTGCTGCCATTTCCGGGGAGACAGGCGAGCCATGCACTGAGCGACTTACACGCTGGTGTCGTGTCGTGCCTTTCAATCCGAATTCGCCGGACCAACTCAAGCGATACATGGATGCTAAGGGTCACAAGCGTCCCAAATCCCGCGAGCAAGACGACGAAGGCAACGACAAGGACACGACGGCCAAGAAAGAACTCGTGAGACTGGCGCATCGCACCGACGACGACTTCTACCTCCGCGTGATCGAGTACCGCGAGCTGGGGAAGATGCGAGGGACGTATATCAACGGGTTCGTCCCGCACGCTGACGGTTGCGTCCACACTACGTTCACCTTCGACACCGGCATCGGCCAACTGTCGTCGCGCAATCCCAACATACAGAATTTCCCCAAGCACGGTCGGCTGGCCCGAGCCACGCGCCGTATGATTAAGGCGCCTAACGGCTACCTATTCGCGGAGTGGGATTATAAGTCGTGCCACGTACTAACGCTCGGATTCCTCGCGGAGGACGAGACGTATATCCGATTTGCGCGCATCGACATGCACTCCATCATGACTGGCCACTTTCTCAAGCTATGGCGGGCGCAGGATCTGGTCCGCGAATCCGACGACGAGATCAAGGCGCGCTGTCGATGGCTCAAGTCGAACGAGGAATACAAACACATCCGCGACTCCAAGATCAAACATGCTGGGCTCGGGATCGGCAACGGGCTCAAGGCCAAGGGCCTATTCGAACGCTACATGGAGTTCTTTAAGTCGATCAAGGAGGCGCAAAGCATCCTCGACGATTACGAGGAAGTGTTTCCCAAGATATTCACGTGGCAGAAGCGAGCGCAGCAACTAGCGCATGACCAGCAGTATCAGCGCACCGAATACGGCCACATGCGGAGGTTCTATGAAGTCTTCCGGTGGGATTATAAGAAAGCTGCTTACTCGCATGGGGATCAGGCGGAGGAAGCGATCTCCTATCACCTCTCTAACATTGCGTTTGGCTACATACGAGAGCATATGAAATTGCTCCACAATAAAGGACTTGACTCGAAATATAACTTGTGTAATAATATTCACGATAATTTGTTATTTATTGTTCGCGAGGACGAGTTGGAGCAACACGTCGCGGAAGTTTACCCAGTCCTTGTTGAGCCTAGTAAGGTGTTGGTACATCCGACTATAGCTCCCGATGGCCTGTGGATAGATGTCGAACTGAACGCAGGTAAGAACTGGGCGGAGATGAAAGAGGTTAAGATCAATGTCCCAATGGTCGCAGTCACGAACGCCTGAAGTGCTGTTCTGGGATAAGGTAGACAATAGCCCTGGACTTGGGCCTAAGGGGGACTGCTGGTTGTGGATGGCGGCGCGGCGTGGCAATAAAACATCAGCGCAGACTCCTGATAAGTTCTATGGCTGCTTCCGGTACGAGGATTCCGCTCAGTTGGCTCACAGAGTAGCTTGGATGCTTACTAAGGGAGATATACCTGATGGTATGGAGGTATTGCACTCTTGTGACAATCCTCCCTGCGTCAATCCTGCCCATCTATTCCTTGGGACACATGGCGATAACATGCGGGATTGTTGGACTAAAGGACGTGGGCGTATACCTAAGTCCGATAACAAGGGATCAAAGCACGGCAATGCCAAGTTAAACGAGAGAAAAGTTTTGAAGATGCGTAGCATGGCCGCTACTGGGGACTTTACTTACACTCAGTTAGCTGAGATATTCGGGGTCCATCGAATGAACGTTAGTTGTATCGTACGACGCAAGACGTGGAGGCATGTATGAGCATGAAAAAGTCTTGGCCTTATTGTACTGAGGGCCAGTTATCCAAGGATGGAAAATCTATTGTATGTGAGAGGTGTGGGTATCCTGAAGCAACGGACGAGCACGCAGGAATATCACATTTGCCTTTCAGCAAGGCTCATACTTTTGTGCCGAAGAAGAAGAACACTATGGATGAACTTAAGCCTTGCCCGTTTTGTGGTTCCAGCGCTGAACTGCAGGATGCTGACGATGGAGCTAACTTTATCGAGTGCACTAACCCGATGTGTGCAGCGTCAACCAATTTGCAGTATTCATTAAAGGATGATGGGAGACCACAACTTATAGAGCGGTGGAATCGTAGAGTTGGTCACGGTAGTTGTGATGCCTGTGGAGCCGACGTAATCCTACCTAATGAGTTGTGTAATGAGTGCAAAGGTGTATGAGCCTGCGACATCCCACGATAGCGCCAGAGGGACTGTGGATCGACGCGGAATGCTGCGCTGGGGACAACTGGTCCGACATGCACGAGGTGTCAGTGAAAGGAGAGTCTCATGTGGCGCTGGCTACGGCACAATCCTGAACCTTCGACGAACGCTCGTCTGCGTGTAATATTGGAGGAGTATGCGAAGAACCTTAGAAACTCGCCAACGGTTGTTGGATATGCTACGAGCAAGCCCGAACATTGTGGAGCGGTTCTGGGCAAAGTTGATAGTCACCGATGGTTGCTGGACGTTGGATGGCAAGCCAGACTCGGAGGGATATTCTTACCTCTCAATAGGTGGCGGAATAAAACGTCCGGTACGCGGTCACGAAGTAGCATGGTTCGTAGCACACAACGATCTTCCTCCCTTTCCATTGGAACTGGATCACCTTTGCAGGAATCGTCCATGCGTTCGACTAGATCATCTGGAGTCGGTAGAACACATAGTAAACGTTCATCGAGGACAGTCTCCGGGGATGATTCGCAGTCGGCTATCCTTCTGTCCACAAGGACACGCCTATACACTCGAAAATACATGTCTCAGTTGTGGAACTCGATTCTGTCTTACCTGCAAGCGAGAACACGAGAGACAGAGAAGGGAACTCAATCCCAAGTTGAATCAGGAAAACTGGGCCAAGCTCCAAGCCGATCCAATAAAGTACGCGGCAGTTCTAGCGCACAAGCGAGCGCACGAGGCCGAGCGGCGTCGTCTCAGGAAGCTGTCGAATTTGATACAACCCGAGGGAGCCAATGTCTAGTTTGTCGGGATCGGGAGCGAAGCAACAGTTTTGCCACTGGCACGGACCTCCCATAGGATCACACGCGCCCCGCGCCATCGGCTCTGCCATCCCATCCGCCGATCGAGTCGCCCGCGTCGCAGCAGCTTGCATCTCTGACGCCAATTGCGCTATCTCTGCACGTACTCGGCGTGACGCCTGCGGCGAAGGTTGCGACATGGATATGTGATGCAGAAGGGAAGGCGTGACGTGGTCGGCGTCCATCAGGTCGCACCACGCCTCGGGATCGGGCTTGGTCTGGTCGGCGTACCACAACGGTCGCCACTGCTCGCCGGAGAGCTTGCGCCATCCGCCCTTGCCGTCGGGCCGCTGGAAGCGGAACTGCCCTGCGATGATCGGGTGACGGTAACACCGCGCCCAGGGGGAGTACCGTCGGCCGTCACGCTGCTGGCCGATCTCGACCACGTGGAGTTGGAGCGGCGCGTCGAGCATCACCATGTCGGCGATCACCGGCCAGCCATGCGCCTCCCGCGCCAGCGCGTCGTCGTTCCACATCGAGGCAGTGATCCAGCGGTGCAGAGTGCCGGAGTCGTCGATCCATGTGGAGGGGAGCCATGATAATCCATCTATCAGAGGTAGCGTACTTGGACGAGAAACAGTTAGCAGCACTAGACGAGATAGTGCGGTCAATACCGTCGATATCATCCCAGCCCAGTCCTGCGCTACTGTCCATGGATCGCCTGACACAAAGTCCAAACCCGGACGTGCAGCTTCCGATAAAAACCGAGTTCGTTGGTTGGTTCGAACAATGGCGATCTCGCAACCTGTTGATAGCTGAAAAACTCCCTCACGCAAGCACGCACGAAAGAGATGCTGCGGCCTCCACCGGGCCACGCGCCACGACCGCTCCAGCAGCCAGCGGCGGCGACAACTCTGGTAGTTCCGAAGATCCGATGCCGTGATGACCATTCGACCTCACAACGCGCTCAATCCTGTCCCGCTTGACGCTCCGTGCTACCGCTGCGACGCCCAGTGGAAGATCATGCGGCTCGACGCTGACGACCGCGAGCGGCTGGAGCATCGGCTGGTGGTAAAGTGCCGTGGGTGCGGAGTCGTCTCGTTCGCTACTCGTCCGGCGGCGACGGAACCGTCTTCGGTCGCCCCGCTTCAGTAATGGATCGTACCATCGAACCAGCGATGCCTGGTCCTACCTTGCCCCCAATCGCACCGCCCACGAACGGATGTCCCATTACGCCACCAGCACCATATCCGACCATCTTTCCTGCTAGCCATCCTACTGGACCAGCCTTGGTCTGCCATCCCATCGCGCGGTGATAGTCGTTTAGAGCCTGTGAGTATTCTTTGGCCATTCCCTGCTCGTTGGCCGTCTTGAGCAACTGCATGCCTAACTCATGGCGAGCATTCATCATTGCCCGGCCCATCTTGCCACCCTTGCCCCCCGGCACCTTATCCCAATCTATAGACTCGTTGAACGCTGTATAGAAGTCACGTGCATCCTTGAACGTCAGCGGTGTCGTCGGACCAGTATCTATCCGGCCTCCACTAGGTGCAGGCTCAGTATGTCCGCTACGTTGTCTCTCGGTTATCCACTTGCTATACGCCTTTGCAACCTTTGGAACCTTGAATCCCTTATCGCCTAGATCGAAAACCTTATCCAACGCTGCATGTACAGGCTCGTGTGCTACAGGAGCGTCTCCGATCTTACCCTCTATGGCGTCGAACGCGGCTCCAGCACGTGACTTAATGCCAATCATGTCGGAGGCGCGCAGCACCGCACCACCAACCTTAGCTCCAGTTCTGGCGACTCCATAGGCTGCGATTGGTGCAACGGCGTGACCTATCACCGCACCCGGATCACCCTTACGTGCGGCGTCCTCCATTCCCTCAACGTTGGTGCCAATGCTCTCGGCAAACGGAACTACCGCGCGGTAGACTCTCCCATACCCAGCCTGCTTGCGTGATTGATCGGCTTCGTATGCGTGACCTGCAGCCTCGGACTTGGCTTCCTGATCCATCCCGGGATACGGAGAGTAGCCACGAGGCTTTAGCATTCCCTTGAGATCGCTAAGCAGTGCCCCGACCGCGCCTTGTTTCGTGGGCGGTAGTGTAGGCGCGCTATCGTTCTTATTGACTCCGATCCCCTTGGCCTTGAAATACTTGATGGCAGCGTTCTTATCCGTCCCATCGGGGAACTGATACGTATTGCCGTCTGGTCCCTCGACCTCAACGTCCGGCATTGGCCATGTCCTCGGCGGAGACTTTGATCTTCTTGCTGCTACCGTCTGGTGGTGTAGTAACCGTGCGTCCTCGACCCTTCACACTTAGCTCATTTTTATAGCGATCCTGCATCCGATTGACGTGATCCTTCAAAATACCCACTTTGTCGTGCGCTAGCCCTACCATCTGGTTCACTTGTTCGTTAGTGAGTACTACGCCCTTGAGATAACCATCGCTATCGAAGTGCGCGTCGATGCGAGCTAGCCAAGGAGCGCTTCCTGTCGCCTCGTCCCATACCGCACGCGTGATCCGCGCGCCCTTCTGCGCGCCGAGCGTCATCCCAATATGGTTGGCGACGAGTGACAGCATCGCCTGCTGGTTGTCCTTGCCTTCTTGTTGTGCCTTGAGGATGTCTGCAGCGTTCTTGTCCATCGTGGTCTGGCGGTCGATGGCGGAATCATAGTCATCCTGTGCCTTGGTTACTACCTTTTTGGCGGCAACATAATCCGACTTTTCTAGCGCCCGCTGGAATTTATCCTCATCGCTGCTGGCCGTGTGTGAGGTGGCGTGCAGCGCCTTGGCCTTCGCGGCCTCGTCGATCTCGGCCATCTTGGCTTTGTGCTTGGCCTCGTCCTCGGCCTGCCGCGCGGTGCTCTGGGCCTTGATCTCAGCTTCGCGCTCCGACTGACGGTCCTTAGCTGCGATGTCCGTCTCGGTCTTCTTCTCGTCGAGGCGGCGCTTGGACGCAGCGTCCAAGTCGGACTGCTCTGCAACGTGACGTGCGGACGCGTCCTGTACCGCTCCCGCCGCCGACTCCTGCAATGGATTCGTACCGGGTGGGGGCGGGACGGTAGGCTGCGTCGTCGCCGAGGGTGCTCCCTGTGGCGGCGGCTGTACCGTCTGCGTCCCCTGCTGCCCTGGCTGCCCTTGCGCTCCGCCCCCAGCCCCAGCGATGTGCTTGAGCAGTCCGCCCATCTGCTGGATGATCGGCTTGGCCTGCTTCGACTTCCCGGCGATCTTAGAGTAGTCCGCCCACGCACCATCCGCCATCTGCTGCCACTGCTGCAACTGCTCCGGCGTCACCGGCTGCCCAGTCGTCGGATCCTTGCCGTCCTGCTTGGCCTTGGCTACCATCGCGTAATACCGCTTGGCCGTGTCCGCGTGACGCTGTGCATCCGCCACCACCTGATCGTGATGCGCCTTCAGTGCCTTGTCGATGGCTGGCGTCCCGCCGCCGCTGAGCCGGGAGATGATGCTACGGAATCGGTCCATGCCGCCGCCATTACCAGCGCCCTGCACGTCCGTGTTGGGATCGCCTGTCGGAGGAGGAGGAACGGTCTGTGAGCCTTGAGCCATAGTGTCACATCCCAAACATGACATCGAGCGCGTCGGAGGCGAGATTACCCACCGACGCCGCCGATTGCTGATGCAGCGCGTTCGACTCCTTGCGTGAGTCTCCAGCCAGCGACGTGAGACTGGTCGCGGACGAGTTGGCCACGCCAAGCAGGTTCGCCGCCTGGGAGGCCATGGTGCCACCCACCTGCGTCGCTCCCTGCGCGGCACCTGTCTTGGCCGTGTTGACCGCAGAGTCCACCTGCGCTCGCTTCTGATCCTCCAGCGTCTGCGTGGCGGAGTTGACGCCACCACCACGCGCCGTCCCGCTCGACGCGATCCCGCGCTTGGCCGCGTCGGTCTGTTGCGTTGCTGCGTTCACCGTTGGAGCCACGGCGCTGAGCGTAGCCGCCCGGTCGCCACTGAGCAGCTTGGAGTAGTACGCGCCTGCCTGGCCCAGCTCCGACGACGCCGCTGCGGTCGAGTTCTTCCCCTGTGTCATGCCAAAGTTGAACAGGTTCGAGAGATCACCGAATCCGGCGAGCTGGTTCTTGCGGTCGGTCTTGGCCGCCGATCCGCCGAGCAGGTTGCCGATGTCTGTGCCGATGCCGCTCATCGCGCAATATACACAGGAGACTTGACCCGCGTCATCCCACGCTCCTCACACAACTTCCTCGCATGCGGCGAGTCCGCGATCACGAGCCACCCACGGCACTTTACGTCCCTGAGGAATTTGACCATCTGGTCAGCCAGCGATCCCGCCAG
>Ga0209624_10000145_pt1 | contig 64690 bp, 95 predicted proteins | sample JacPinW_OM2H0_O1_FD_188565 | JGI IMG/M metagenome (GOLD analysis project Ga0209624, IMG submission 188565) | Forest soil microbial communities from Algoma, Ontario, Canada - Jack Pine, Ontario site 1_JW_OM2H0_O1 (SPAdes) (version 2) | ecosystem: Environmental > Terrestrial > Soil > Boreal... | reverse complement strand
CGAAGACAATTTCGATCCGCCGGATTCTCTGGCTTTGGCTTTCCATCCACATCATGCTTCCAGCATCCGCGAAGATTGCAACACGGAAGACTGCCGCCCACGACACTCAACATCATCGTCGCTGGGCCTTGTGCGCAAAATCGTGATTCGCGACCCCCTGCAATACAGATCGCCGGACATAATCCCCCTCCTTGCTTCCGCAAGGCCGCCGCGACATGCTGAAGCATACTGATGGCGCTGATCGACACTACCGCTCCCCGAGCAAGCACCATCAGTTGCCGCAAGCTGGTTTTTCCGAGTAGGTTGACGACCCCGCGGAGCGGCCAAGCGATATGCTGCCCCTCAACTTTATGGCCAATCTGAACGGGTGTTATCCCCATCCTAATCAAACCATCCGCGACTTTCTGCCAGTAACTTCCCGGCCACTTTTTCACGCCGCATTCGGATTTGTAAGAAGCTGCTAAAAGGGCATATCGAGAACTTCCGGTTATTGCCGATGGATCAATCGCGGACTCTTCGTCGCTTAAATACAGATCACCGTGCGGACGGGTTTGCGGTATTTCGATGTGAAGCTGATCGCAAATGGACTGAGCGAATGCACGAGCGAAATACCATGATCCGTCCTCAATCGATTGCGGCGTGGAAAGGTTCACGTTGATGATCTGGGCCTTGCGGAATCCATTTGGTTTATGATTTCCATAACCGACGCTGGCCGCAATATACGGATTGTGCCAGAAAATATCTTGGCAAGCGGTGACAATCCCCGTTCGATATTTCCCCGGATGTGCGAGGTGTAAATCGCGAATGATGCCGGAAATGACGATGGCATCGCCAACGCAATACCGCCATTTCAGAATTATGTCGGTAGGAACGAAATCATCCACGGGGATTTTCGCAGCAATGTTTACGCCGTTCTTCAAATTCGCGAAGTCTCACGATTAGCATTTCCTGTGCTTTTTCGCGAGTCTCGTAGACGACATTGGGATGGAACTGCCAAGAAATGTCGATATCGGGATCATCTACATATTCGGCGACCAGAAAGCCGAGGTCATTTATTGATTTGATTCTGATTTCGAGAACGCGATCCTCTTCCCATGGAAACTCGGCAATACAAGTAAATTTCGTTGTACCAATCCACGGAGAATATCTCGCTAAATATTCTGATCGAGTTGCCGGAATCGGTTCATCCATTATTTCATCCACAAGAATTGGGGAGAGAAGGTCCGTCAGTTCCAGCACCGAGACCGCCTCCGCAGTCAGCGAAAGCAATCGAGTGGGTTAGGATAATCGGAAGGCCATCGGGATGTATTCCGATTTTAACCCCGTGTGCGTAAGTCCCTGCCGCGATTGGCCAGATGCCGATTAGATTTTCATCGGGAGAGTTTACTATGTGGCAGTCGAAAACAGACCCCTGCTCGATTATCTTTCCGAAATATCCTCCGCTAATATTTTTCGGGCCACCAAACATAACGATTTTCATTGTAGGATTGGGCAGGGACTTCATCTTGCCAGTGGTGGGAGCAATAAAGGTAAACGATGGCCTCACCTGCTTAGCCGAAATCTTAGGAAGTTTCGATAAGGCAAGAGACGTGATCGATGCCAACGCCGCGCCGAGAAATGTTCTGCGTTTCATGATGGCTTCCATTCTATCGGGTATTCGTATAAGTCAACTGCATTTTCCCAAGTAAATCCCGTCTGCGTCGGCTCCTCTTTTTCCTTGCTCACGATCAAATGCACCCGCCACCCCCACTTGCACCGCGCAATCGGACTCGAATTATCCAGCGGATTCTCTTTGCGAATCTTCCGCCAGTGCATCCCGCACACACGGCAGGTCACCCGCGATTCCCAAGCCGTTAACCACCGCTCCACCTCTTCCGCCGCGAGTACCGCTAATTCTCGATGAAAATCCGTCCACAATTCCGGGCCGTGCTTTTTCATCCAATCCTTGATATCTATTCGCGGCGCGGCTGGAACCGGCGTAGTTTTTTTGACCCTCATGATCTCGCCGAGAATCACCGGCTCATCGGGGGAGAATGCTTCTCGCAATGGGCAATTCACGCATGTCAACTTCCCCGGCCGCATTGCCAGTGGACCGTCCCATTTGAAGTGCTTCCACGCCTCTCGATTATCGCAGATGCCACCCTTCGCGTTGGGAATCTCCTGCCAATGCTTGCAGTTGACGCGATTGTGCGATTGGAGATTATCCGACAGATACAGTGTCAACGGACTTCCCGGTTGAGTTGGAGGTTTCGCAGTAGGTTCCCGTGGGCGTACAGCAATTGCCGATCCACTGTCCGCCGCCAGAGCAGGTGATTGTGAGCGTGTAGCAGGTATTGTTGAGCTGGATGGTACTGACCGCTCCGGCCCACGACACATGCGGGAAACCGGATGAACAATTTTTCGTTTGGTTCGCGGTATCCGTGCTCGTGGATACGCAGATGCCATCGTTGAATGCAGATGTATCGACCGTCAACGTCGTCAGCGAGTCATCGCAAATTCCGTCACAATAAGTTCCGGGGGCGTCACAAATCTGGCCGACGAGAGAATAAGCCGTCAGGCTGGGGCAAACCAGATCGCCGACGACAGAGCATCCGGGGCAAGACGCCGCGCCATCCGCCGTGCAACAACATGCGAATGGCGGCGATGGAGCGCCGCAGCATAGTCCCGTTGCTGTCCCAGAATAAACCGTTCCCGCTGTCACCATTGGTCCGGGAGAACCATTTTCAGCGCGGGCATCGCAGGTATAGGTTCCCGTGTCGCCAGCCGTGAACGTGACGGTATACGAGCCGTTGTTATTCCAGAACCCGGCAACCTGATCGTTGAAGATGAGCCGCATTTGGCCGGTGGTTGCGGCGGTGAAAGTAAACACTGTGCCGAGTTGCGTGCAGTCGCCGCACTGATTCGAGCAGTTTTCCAGCGAGCATCCCGACGTAACCACGGGCGGCGTCGTGCAGTCTCCGGAGCAATATGTATAACTTCCTGTGAGACTAGTTGCTGTTCCGAAGAACCGCTGGTAGACGTGACCGGGCGGCGTGTGGATCACCGTCATTTCGTAGCAGCCGCCAACGTACTTAATTGTGACATTGACATTGCCGAAGTAGCCGATGCCGTACCACTCGGCGTTGGGGCAGCCCGCGATACGCTTCAGGGGAATTATCAGGCTGACAAAATCAGGATCGCACGCTTTCAGACCATCGAGGTTGACGCTGACGGTTGTTTCCGTGTCGTCGCATGGGGTGCTTGATCCGCAATTGCAGGACGGGCTTGTGCCGGTTCCTGTGCCGGTTCCCGTCCCGGTAACGCACTCGCAAAGAGGTTGATTGCATTCGGAGCAAGTCCACGGATTTGTCGGCGAAGAACTGCCGGTTCCTGTGCCGGTTCCCGTCCCGGTTTGCGGAATAAATTCCAGCGTCCCCGTTCCCCCGTATCCAACAGGCTGTGCCCCCGCAAATGCACAACAACCGTAGCCGTCTCCCGTCAACCATGGGGTGGTTGTTGCGTCGAAATCCAGAGTAGAATTACTGAGAGTATTATCGAACGAAATTGACGGTTGAATAGTTCCCGTCCCTGTTCCGGTTCCACTGCAATATCCGCAAAATTCGGTATCTGGAACAACTGAATCGGCTACAAACAAAGGATAATTGTAAAACTGTCCGGGAACTCCCTGTGATCCAGTGCATCCGTAACTGTTCGCGGAACACACACTGGGATTGCCCATGCCTTGGGGATAAAAGTATGGTGTTATCTGAACGAAAATATCAAAACTGAGTCGGCATGGCGACATCAGGAACGTCAGTAATACCCGAAACGAAAGGTTGCATACTATCACCGCGCGATGCGTTTGGTTGACTCCACAATTCGCGCCCGACGACGGAGAATCAAATGTGATGACAAACGGAGAAGAATAACAGCCGCCGTACATGCACTGGTTTTGATTCTGATAACAAAATTCTAGCGACCACCCATTATTTAATTCTGAAAAGTCCCCCGAGAAGCTTACTGGACTTGAACCGATTCCCGTCCACGTCCAGGAGACTTGCGATATTCCCGCCAAAGTAAGTTGTAGAATTCCAGTTGAGCTTGCGCAGTTCGTGCACGGCGAAGGCGTACAGCAATCGTCACAATCCGATTCCGCCGTCGCCTGTTTTAATTTTCCTGTCGTTGGGTTCTGATAGTATCTCCCCGTCTTCGCATTGCGAAGTAGCTCGCCTACCGCCTGATTTTGCTGTTGTTGTTGGTGACGCCAGACGCGCACGGGCTGGGATAATGCCGGGCGTCCAGTGCCGTCGAGGATTTGGTTATGAGGAAGGATCAACTTCCGCAATCTTCGGTTGCGATGGTTTGACAGAAGATGAGGGGAACGGCCATGCCGCCGGATGTAGCTGTGCCAACTTGCCTGCCGTTGGTGTCATAGGTTCCCGATGTGATGGGCCATATGCCGGTTAAGCCTTGATCGAATTCGTTGTTGATGATGCAGGCGGGGCCGACAGTAAGGCCGGCGGGCGGGGAGCCGGTGGGAGTACCGATCATGATGTTGCCGTTGTACTGCATGTTGGTGGCGGTGGGGGAACCGTATTTAACGGTTATACCAGTGGCCGTTTGCTGCGTTCCGGAAATGATTATGCCGTTGGCGCTGGACTGGACTTGAACGTAGATGCCATCGCCTTGAATGAAGCCGCCACAAAGCCGGTTCATAAAAGAACCGACAGCATTCATCCATCGCCCCGTCGGAATTCCTATACCATCGGGATAATTCGTCTTGAACCAATTTCCCACGGATCACGCTCCGCCCAATGGGAACAGTGGAGAAAACGCCGTTGTTGCAAATTGGGGAGGGATGGTCGTGTCCAGGGCGGCGAGCATCGAAACCGCGCCCGTCATAAGGGAGGGACGCAAAAGTTTGTTCCACGAAAAGCTCCGAGCCTCAAATTCCCACGTTTGACTTTCGGTAAATCCCTGTCCCAAGGAATTGTATCCACTTGCCGACAATTGCGTGTTGCAGCCGAGAAATCGCACTTGCCCGGCCGCGTATCCAAAGAATGTATCGCTATTCACGTTATCGATCAGCGTTTGAATCGTGCTGTCTGCAACGGGAGGCTGATTCAAAAGATGACAAGAAATTCCCACCAGCATGTAGCGAAGCGCCGGGGCGGACGATGCGGGAACCGGAGTCGAATCGCTTCCCCAAAGAATACCCGTATTCCCCGTTCCATCATTTGGCAACGCTAGCACCGCAGAACCGTATCGGAATGTGAGATATCCCTGTTGGCCGGATGCCCATGGATACGCTTTGTACTTGACGTTGAGAATCGCGTACTCTTCCGCAAACTGGCCAGCCGGGCTTACACTTGTTCCCATCGCGTCCGGGGCGGGACTTGACTCAACCTCATCGACATACATCCACGGAATGTCTGGATACTGCGTGAGATTCTGAACAACACGTCCGCCCTGCACCACATATCCGGCTAAAAGGAATTCCGTGACGAGTTCGCGTTGGCTGCAAAAACAGCGTATGCGGCGAGTAGCCGTGGATGTGCCGAGACGGATAATGTGTTCGGTCCAGCCTTCATCCCATGCCGTCAGACCGCCGATACTGATTGCGGTACTGAGGGGTATATTGCTTGCGGCCATTATCCTATCGCCTCCATCACCCAAATCCCCGCGAACTTCTTAGCCGCCTCCGCGACGGCCTCCGCCGCCTTATGCAACATGTCCGCCGCATCCTCGGTTTTCTTTGGGTGGTTGATATCATCCTGAAATTGCTTCGCCTGCGCATCGACATTTGCGCCGCCCTTGAGAATCCCCATTTGCAGTTGCTGTAAATACTGATCTTCGCTCCCCATGAACGGATGCGAATCGGCGTGTAGGAATTGATCGATTTGTGCGCTGCCAAGCTGGCGCATCTTCGCTTGATCTTCCGGGCTGGCGTCGGCAATTTCCTTTTTGATCTTGTTTTCAAGTTCGTAAAGGTCGGCCTGTCTGTCTCCGCCATGGGCGCGAGCCTCCGTCGCCTTGATATCTGTATCTAAATCTCCCTCATGCTGGGCGCGGGCTTTGCCTATTGCCTGATCCCGCTCCGCGCCGATTCGCTCGGTTAGCGAGAGTTCTGTTTCAAGTGCGTCGATTTCCTTTTGAGTATCTTCGGAACGGTTATTACCTGATTTCTCAACTAGCGTGTCGATCTTCTCTTGAATATCCAACGCTCTTTGCCGCGTCTGCGCATCGTTCTCCGTCTGTTGTGCTCCGAAGGTATCGCCGGAATTGCGGGCCTCTTGTGACAGTGCTTGGCCTTCCAATCCGCTGATCGCCTGCTGTTGACCGAAACGCTGGGATTCGTCGATTTCGGCGGAGCCTTGGGTGATGATTTGTTGGCCAATACCCTGTCGCCACTTGACGGCATCGGGGCTGCTTTCGCCGCCTCTGCTTTGAAATTCCTGATCGACGCTAGATTGCAATTCAGCTTTAGCCGCTGCGGAAGAATCTCCGCTTAAATGTGCTCGCTCGATATTGTCTCGATCCGCAAGCTCTTGGGCGTGAGCTTGTTCGGCTTCGGTGACCTTGGCCATCGCCGCGAACCGCTCCTGCCCCAATTGCTGATAGGCTTCACGGAAGCGATTTAAGTCTTCGGCTGTCTGACGCGTCGCTTCGTAATCGTCAACCAACGCCTCGCCGAGCTTGCCGTACTTTGACGAGATTTCGTCGCGAGCCTGATCGTACTTGTTGGCCCCAACTTCGGGGCGATCACCGATGGAATCCGCTTCTTTTTGAAATCTATCTTCGGCTCTATTTTCTTGTTCGACTTTTTTTTGTTTTTCGTCAGTTTGTTCGCTGCTTTGAAGGGCCGACTTCAAATCGCTCTCTCGTTTGTCGAAATCAAAGTCAACCCCAAGTTCTTTTCCCACCCATTGATTTGCGCCCGTATATTGAAGAAGCGGACCTAGCGGCCCTTCAATCAGTGATGATTTGTAGGGATTATCGTTAATCCATTGCATCGCCTCGCCGCTAAACGAATTCTTTTCCGTTTCCAAAGCACCAAGAGCTTCCTTCGCCGTCTTAGTGTTTTGGCTTTCACCGCCAGCAACGCCAACGTCGGTTCCACCCGTTTGGTCTATCTTGGCATTCAGAGCGGAATTTTCATCATATTCGGAGACGGCGCGGCGCAAGAGCATCAGACCCATGAACGCGCCTAATCCTCTGCCACCTCCAGCGCCTCGTGCCGCTGCCGCTCCCTCTTCTCCTTCCTCCTCTACCGTGCCGCCGGCCAGTTGGGACAATTCGCCCTCCGAAAACTCCTGTTCTCCACTTCTTTCAGCGAGGTTGTAATCCGTCCAATTTCGCGTCACAAACGGCCTTCCGAATACTCCGCCCGTAAATCCACCGACGCCGCCGGGAATCTGATTTGGATCGAGATCAATTGAATCGCCTTGTGACCACGGCAAAGAACCCGCGTTGACGGGAATGTTGATACTTCGAGTAGCCTCAATCTCCGCAATCGCGGCATCAACTTGATTCTCCAAACCAACGATATCAATGGTAACCGGAATATTAATCGGCGTATTCTGGGCTTGCTCCGCCATCTGCGTCAGATCGCTTTGAAACGCCTGAGCTTGGGCGCGCCATTGCTCTATCTGCCACGTCAGGTCAAACGTAACTCCGGCGGTAGCTTGGCTCATAATGTTGGATCGGGGTAAAGTTCTTTGAGGTAGGCGACAACAGACGGACGCAACGCACCGCTTTTGATGGGTGCGTTCACGTATTTACTAAAATGACGGATGAGTGTGGCGGGAGGAATCCGTAGCAGATCGAGGTGGGTGAGATTGTAGAGATCGCAAAAGCCTTCCATTTGCGCAACCGTTTGCTCTTGCTGTTTCGTTTTCTTCGCGGCGATAAGTTCGTTTTTGTGATCTTCCTCGCCCCCTCCAAGCTCGATTATCATCTGATCGAGGCTCATCGAATCGACGTCCGAGGCTGGGAGTTTCAAACGCTCGCGACGGGTTCGGACAAGTCGGATGAGTTTTGAGATGTCGTAGCCGATTGCGTCTCGGTCGAAGGGATCGATTCGTTTTGGTTTTTTTTTGAATCGGGAGGAGGATTCGATCCGCTTGGCTTGCGTATTCGCATCAGTTCAAGAATACCGTTTTGAATCTTGAATTTGGTCACATCGTCAATCAGTGCCGACGCCTCAACCAGCGTAAATTTCTTGTCGTTTTGTTGAATGCAAACCCAAAGTAGAAACGGAAGATTTGCAAAGTCGTAAGCCGCTGAAATAAAGCCGCCCCTGATCGCGTTAAAATCCCCGTTTCGTGTCTTGCTATCGATCAATTCCATCACAATAGACGCTTCGGAAATCTTGGGAGGCTTTTGAGCGCGAAGTCCAGCCGCAATTGTTGCGTACTCCTCAATCGCTTGCCGCCTGAAGTATCCCGCCGCCGTCCCCAACGCTTGGGCTGAGAAGGGATGCAACATCTTCCCTTCGATAATATCCGCTCGCCCAGCGCTGGTGATCGTATCCGTATCTGCCATGGTTCCCTTTCAAATTACGTTAGCGGATAGACGTATGTTCCGCTTGCCTTGCCAGTCAACCGCACGCCAAGCTTATCGTTGATGACGACGTTGAATTCAACGGTCGCTACCACCATCGAACTGATGTTGAAATATGGACCATCGAGAGTGTCGTTTCCCGTCTGATCGAGAAACATTTTCGCTGCTATGATCGAACCGGATTGGATGCTAAAGGGCGAGAGATAGATCGGCTGGAAAGTGTTGTCGTCCAGAACAAACATGATATCCGCATTGCGGAAGGTGGGAATGTACAGCGTGTTTTGCTGCGTCATGCTGTTGATGATCGGGACGAGCTTGCAGTTGTCTTTGATGTTTTCGGAAATGATGGGGATTTCGTTTCCGACTAGTTCGGCAGTGGCGCGATTTCCCGCGATGAATGTTCCTGGCATGGATGAACTCCGTAGTTATGGAATTGGATTAGGCGTCACGGCCCTGGATTGTTAGTTTATAAGGCACATTTGTTCCGCCGCCCGTTGCGATGGTGATCGAATCCGAAGTGCTGGCAACAATGGCGAATCCAGCGACCGCAGCGCCGCCGGGAATCGCGTCGGCCCCAATCATAAAGAATGCACCCGGCGGACAAACGACACCCGCACTTGGAAGCCAGGTTACTCCATCGCTCACGGCAGGTTTGATTGTCAACGTATTAGATGGGTCAAGATTCTGGAAGAAAAGCAGGACGGCGTGAAGCATTCCGAGCGCAACGCCAGCGGTATTCAGGGCCGTTGACAGATCGATGGTTGTCGCGCTCCCGGAACTCGCGACCGTACCCGATGCGTCGTAAATCTGATCGACATTTCCCGCCGCGCTGCCAATCGTGAATGAGTTGGATCGGCTGGAATTCGTGGTGATAACGTTGGTCGTGTTCCCATTGACGAGGGAAATCGATCCGTTGACGCTGATATTGTAGCCTGCATTCGAGTAGGCCATTTGGATTACTCCTGTGTTGGTTTATTCGCCGATGGGACCGATGCCCGTGACGTGACGCACTTCCAGGCCATCTTGGGCCGCTTCCTTGGGAAGCATCCACGCGAGCTTGGCCGCGCATGAAGGACACAAATCGAGCCAATCGCCGTGGGTATGCTTACGAGTGACTTCGCGGACCTGAACGTGCCGCCATCCATCCGGCATTGCGCCGGGGAATCTCTGGATATGCGGTGCAACACCCTCCACGCTTACAACGTCCCGTTCTTCGGCGTCCGTTTCAAACGTCTCGCCGCATTCGGGGAAGTCGCAATGTCCGCTAACTGTGTGTTTTGTCATTGGAGGGTTGGTTCGGGTACTTGTGCTTCCGGGGTTGACGCGGCGGGCGTCTCGGGCGTCTCGCCTTCGATGTTGGCAACTTCGGACGAGTTGACGACGCCGACGCAAATTGCCTTGCGGTCGCCATTCGCGTGAACGACTGTTTTCATCATGTGAAGGGCGTTCCCTTTTCGGTCGATCCACGTCGCGTCTTTAAAATCGTGCGTTCGCTTGTTTTTGTAGGTGATTTTCATAATTCTCCGTTACGCGGCCTCAAAACTCGCTTCTCTCGCCGCCTCCGTTAATCCCACCGCGGCAGTGTTGGCCATCTGATCGACAACGGATGGAGATGGATCGGGATAGACTTTTCGTTGCGGCATACGGCTCGTTCCGCTCTGGTGATACCCAATTTTTTCATCCATACTTCCCTCGCGAAGTCCATCGGACGTGGGCTGTATGAAATGGTTCGGATCGCCACGATCCAAACTTCTCCGCATATTCCCATTCTCAACGAGAATTAGATTAGCTCCATAGCTGTTGCGTTTTTGGCGAATCGTTCTCGGTCGTAAGATTGCCCAATCGCCACCTCCCAATGAGTACACGTCAAACCGATCACGCACATCCTGTTGCTGGTAGATATCCGACGCGTCAAGATTGGATTGAGCCATCGGGCCGACTTGCATATCCGACAGCGAATCGAGGAGACGGCCTATTGCGGCGATGGGTGCGCTCACATCGATTGTGGGCGTCATCGAGAGAGAAAGGGAGATTGAGGGGAAGGAAGACATTAAAGAGAATTTAGAAAAGACTTGTTGAGGTAAAATTGCACGTTGATCACGAAAGTCGTAACCCAAGACTTCGTTTCGTCTTCTGTTTCAACCGGCATATCAGCGCCGTCTGCGTAGTCCATTTTGCGGACAAGCTCCGGAAGACCCAGAGAAAAATTAGCCTTAAACAGAGCGATTTCCGTCAAATATTTCAGATAATTTTGCGGAACGATACTGAGATTTGGATCAGTCGTACTCATCTGAAGAAGATAATCCTGCTTGTAGGCTCGGATCATAGAGTTGTCATTTTTTTGATCCCTACCATACATCTTTTGGGATATCCGAACTTCCGGTCTGTCACCAGGATCAACACCGACTTTTACGAAGGTGGGCAGATGACTAATCCCCGTTACGCCGATGCTGGGAATATTTGACGGAATCGAGTTGATTCTACATCCCTGTGGAACGAATTCGGCCCATGGGGGGTATGCAATCAAAACTCTCCAGATCGCATAGTGTATCTGCGTAAACGGATCGGGTTGCGTGAGCGGCATTTTACTTCGATCCGGCGGCGCGGCGGACGGGAATCACCTCTCCCGGAATCGCGGCGCGGCCTCCGTCGCCTTGCTGCTGACCCGCGATATAGTCCGCGAGGTCCGCCTTGCTTGTCTCGGCCCGCTTGGCTTTCGCTTCCGCGATCGACTTGATCGCTTCTTGAATAAAAGCGTTTTTTCCTTTTCCAAGCCCGATCCGATTATGCGGGGAAGCCGGAATATCATCCGGTTCCGTCCCCGGCGGAGCTTCTTCGATGGTGTCCGTCACTTCAAGCCGTTGCAGGCAGATATCGTGGTACGAATCGGCGTCAACCTGTTCTTGAATGCGCTTCGCGTGATTTTCGTCCGTCGTATTCAGCGAGAATAACTGGCGGAACTGTTCTTCGGAAAACTTATGTCCGACGTTTGGGAATCCAGACATAACCTTTTTGGTGATGAACACGCGATTTCGCTTTGCCGAGGGCTTCGCGGAAGATTCGAGGGTTGCGTTTGGCATCATTAAAACTCCTGAGCGTGAGGGATTTTCTTATCGGTGATTACACGGTCAACGAGACCACACTTAACGGAAAATGCAATCCCAAGCCGCCGTTGAAGCCGTTGTGAACTTCAATGCGTCCGGGAATTTCCTTCGCTCCGTTGATTCCATTGAACAGGTCCTTGACGACGCTGTATGGACCCCCGCCCTTCTCTGGATTGACCGAATTGATGGTCTGATACCACTTGCCGAGGGGAACGCCCGTCTTCCGCTGTCCGACCAAAATCGCCTGATGGTCTGGGATGTACTTCTGGACGTTGTAGGTCGTTGGCGTGGCGTTCGGACCCGCCAGCAAGATCGTCTGGAAGAATTCATCGTATACAACGATGCTCGGCAGATTTCGTGCCGCAAAGAAATCATTGATGACTTTCAGATCGTTAATGACCGTCGCCCCATACTGGTTGCGGAAGGCGTACAGGTCATTGGCGTTCGTGTTGGTGATAACATTGAACGCGGTCTTTTGATTCACATACAGCTTTGCGCCCGCGCCGAAGTTCACGCCGTGCCCGACGTACTTCTGCTGGACGGTCTGCAAATCGGCCATCGGTGTCGCCGTGGTTGTGTTGTTCCACGTCGGATTCGCCGTGAACGTCTGAATCGTGTAGACATCCGAATAGACGGTGACGCCTTGCGGCCCGTTCATCGGAACGTTCAAGCTTCCGTTGATGAGCAAATCCCAAACGTTGTACTCCATGCGGTTGTACATGCGTTCGGTGTTCAGCCGCATCCGGTTTTCGACCAGATCGCCGACGGGAATCGGCACGCTCGGATTCTGGAATGTTGACCGCTTCGTAAATTCCGTCTCGCTAATCATCGAATATTCGCCGTAAACGCCAGGCTCGTATTCGTACACGTTTTCTCCGAGCATCAGCACGCGCGACGGCTTCCCGTCCAAGCCACGGAATTTCATGAGGCCGTATGGGTTGTCTTCTTGCGACCATCGCACGTTATGCGTACTGGTCGTTTCGACGGGGAATAGTTCAATGCCGAGACGGCCTTCTTTTCCACGGGCCGGAAGGTCCGCTTCGATCTTTTCCATCTGGGCAGCGGACGGAAATACAAAGGTGTATGCCATGACGAATCTCCTGAATGTTCTTTCGTTTTCCCGCTGCCAGTGCGGAGATATGCCAGATGGTGAGGTTTGACCGGGCGGTGCGACTCTGGCTTAAGCCGCACACACGGGGAGCTACCCCGGCCCGGAATTTCGTGACTATCAGGGAATGGCCCAATACCCGGTTGATTGCAGGACATAAGCGCCGGGCCGTCCGGCGTTTTGGATATCGGTGATGTTTCTGCCAAACGCCGGAGTTGTGACGGTTTTTGTGATCGTGGTGGACGTATTGGTCGTCATCGCCACGTTCATGGCGCTTCCAGAAACCACCGCCGTCAACACGACCGTCGTGGCGGTGCTTGTGGCCGTGGCATACGCCGCCGCTTGTGGGTTCGCATTCCAAGCCGCCGCGATAAGCGCAGTCGCCGCCGCGATTGTGCCGGTAGCGCCCATTGTCGCCGTCACGGCAAGCGTATTGCCAAGGTATCCAAGCGGACTTCCAGGGTAAGTGATCGTCAGTGTAAACGTTCCGGTATTCGCCGTGGGCGCGGTTCCTGAAAGAGTCCACGTATCCACTTCCGCCGTCTGGGGAGCGACCGGGGCGGTCGTCTGGGCCAGCGTGATGGTTCCAGAAGTGCTTTGCTTGCCAACGGAAATCCCAAGAGCGTAGCCTGGATTTGCTCCGGTAATCGTAATGGTGTTGTTGGACACCGCGACGGTCGCAACGGAGGTGAGAACCGGATTGGAAGTCCAAATGTCTCCCAATTCCGTCGCCACGCTGCTGGTGTTGGTGTTCCCACCGGCATAAATCGCCTGCGCTCCCGCAACGCTGCTGGCGATGGCGTAAGAATCGGTTGCACCCAACGTTCCGCCGATGACAACGGTATCGACTTCCGCCGTCAGACTTCCCGTGGTGTACCCCGTGGAAACATCATTGGGATCGAAGATGCCCGATGTCCAGACCGGGGCATTGCTCGCGAGCGGAACGTAATAGTTCGATCCGGCGGACGAACCAGATGCGACGATATACACGAACCCGCTGGCATCCGTGGCGATGCTCATCGCCAGAAATCCGCCAAAGATTTGTGTGCCGTCCGTTGCCGCACGGTTCGTCGGATAACCGAGTCCGTTTGCCGTCTGCCGGGCCACGGCCTGACCGCTGCTCATTTGGATGCTGGGAGCAAACGCCCACGGGTCCATTCGCTGAAAACCAGATGGCATCGCCGGCTGCAAAATATTTGTGCCGGGAGCCGAACGCCAAGCTAATACTGCCATGATAAATCTCCTGAGTTGATGATGTGTTGAATTACTTGCCAACCGGTTTCAGCCAGTGTTCCGGGGGATTATTGATGCCGCACTTTCGCCACTCTTCGCGGGTCAATTCCTTGCTGTCCGCCATCTGCTGAACATCGAGCGGCTTATAGTTTGGGTCTCGCTCTAGTCCTCTTTGGATCGCCGGAGCTACGCCGCTGAGGGACATCGCCCACTTGAAGACGGCGAACATAAGCTGGTCGCCGCCCTCCACCGCAGACAAAGCCAGTCCGGGAACCTTGTTGGCTTTGACGCCAAAGAGGCTCTCGAATGCCGCAACTTCGGGCTGCGTAACCTTTGCTTCCCGCATGTATCCATCGCAAAAACGCTTCCAAGCCGCACAATATTGGGCCGCGAGCGCGGGCGGCTGGTCTTGCGGCATGGCTTGGGACATTTCGAGAATCTTTTCGTCCTTTTTCTTCGCCTCTTCAGCAAGCTTGCTGATCTGCTGATCCTTGGTCGAAATCTCCGAAGCCAAAGACATCGCCCGGTCAGCAATGACCTCGGGCAACGACTCTTCGGTCGTCTCCGGTGCGAGACTGAGGAGCTTTCGCGCCTTGTTGGCGACGACCGCCGACAGCGACTTCATGCCGCCGCCCTTCATCTTGCCTTCGATGAGGGACATTGCGGCGGTGTGGTTGTAATCGTCGCCCATGCCACTGAGTTTCTTGAGTCCGCCGTGAACATCGTCCAAGTTTTTGGCGATATGTTCGGCCTTATCCGGCATGGGAACTTGAGACAATCCCTTAACGTGATGCTCAAATCTGCCCATCGTGGCGAGTGAGCACGGCATATCCATGTCTGCCATATTTGATCTCCTGATAGGTGGCTCGTCCGCGAGTGAGAGCATGAGCACACTTGCCCCGGACGCGAGGCTTGCGGCTTTAACAAATCCGTTTTGGTCTGGTACGACGGGACGCGGGGTCAGCGATACACTTACGATTGCTTCTCCCCAATGCCGTCCCTTTCCGTCAATAAAGTCTGGATCGATCGTCGGGGAAACTTTGTTCCGAGCCGCGATTGCGACGGCATCTTTCCCCACAAGTTGGTGGAGCGCCATCAGGCGGCTGTCCTTCATCTTGAACCGCAGAATGTTCCCCATCGCATCGCGGGCTGCATCGGAATGATCCGTGTTGATCGGAATCGGCACGTTCGCATCCAACATCCCGTCCCCCGTCCCCTTCAATTGCTGGATAAGCTCCGGGGTGGCGGCAAGCGCCATCGGCCAGCCCTTTTTCATATACGTGCCAGGTTGCAAAACATCCTTCCACCAATATTCAACGGGCTGGCCCATAATTTCAGTGGGAAGTCCCGCTATATCGGAAGCGTCGGCGCGATACCCTTGGCCCTCGGTCAGCCCAAGGCAAATCATCATCTTTTTTGGTTCGATGCCGCGCTTGTCTCGCCACTTCTGATAGGCGACGGCAAGGCGTTGTTTTTGTTCGGGGAAATCGTCTTGAGCGTAATCGTCGCCCATGAAGCGACCGACAAAATCTTCCTGACTATCGTTATCACTCGGATCGGGAAGCGAAAGCGTTTCGTCGGATGGATGGGTTCCGTCCACATCGATACCTGGAAATTTGTTGCGTACTTTCGCTTTTACTTTGGCGATTTCGTCGGTGGTTCCATGCTGAGAAACCCGCGCAAGGGCATTGCGGGCATGCGCTTCGTCGGGAATCGGGTATCGACGATCCGGCAATGCGAACACATCGCTATCGAGTTTCTTTCGAGCTTCGGTTGTGAGCTTGGCCATATCCGTAAAAGTTTGAAGGTAAAATTTGCGGGCCGATTAACGCACGGCCCGCCATTGCTTCACCAAGGCGACACGGATGCCTCATGAAACGCCGCGCTAGTTCGTAAGAGTTATCTTAGGTTTCGGATCGATTCGACGAATTGACTGCGATCAATCTCCCCGTCAATCCACTTCTGATAAGCCAACCTGACGCCTGCGTCGTTGCCGACCTTTCGTGGATCTAGTCCAGCCTCGCGAATAGCGTCCATGACAATCTCTGCCGCCGCCTCATTCGTCGGCTTCGTCAGTCTCGGATTCTTTGGGTGCGACACGATATGCAATTATGCTTTTTAATTGCTAGCACTCTCGTCGGTGGATTGCGCGTCAGGATGCGATATCCTGTACTCGAAATGACACCGGCAATTCGGACCGCAGGATCGTTCTGAACCAGGGGGAGGAAGCGATCCGATTTTCTGCCATCCGACAGCCGTCAACTCTGGACACCCAAAGGTGAATGGTCTGGGCCGACAATGGATCGCCCCGTCATCCAAAATATTTCTCTCCTCGATTTCTAATTGCAATTGCTGGGCAAGCCTTCGATAGCTATTTTGCTGGGTGCTAGCCCACATGCTGTACCCGCCATGTGCATACATCCCAGCCCGATTAATAACTTGCTTCGCGCTCCCCGCTTCTCCCATCGCGTCGGGTGATGCGTCTGCCGGCTTGGGTGCGGTCAATTCATCCCGAAAATTAAGCAGACGTTCCTGAGCATCCAAAATCCCGCTCCCCATTTGCGTGTCCGTCGTGAGCTTGCCGACAATTGTTTGGTAATCATCGTCTTGAAGATTGTCGATTCCACCCACCCCCAAGGCGGCGAGGAGAAAATATTCATCGTCTACTTCCTGCTGCGCTCGCCGATGCCACTCGTCCGCGTCGATGTCCCCGTTGACGAGCAACGCGGCGTTCTGTTCAAGGTCAAGCTCGCACGCGGTTGCGAAGTGAATGGCGAGGCTGCGAATTTGATTCGGGCCTAACCGCGTCCCCGTGTCACTGGTGTAATCTTGGGTATCTGGGTCCCAGCGAAATCCATCGCCAGTGAGCAAGCCAGAGTAGGCGGGTTCGTGGATCGCCCATAGAGCCAGAAGATCGTTTTCTTTCCGCTTTTTTCGCGGCACGATATCAGGCTGATCGGTTTGGGTTTCGCTGTCCATCGCGTTCGCGTTGTTCGAAGCGGGCGATCATCGAGGATGGCCGTTCCGTAGAACCCCATTTCAATATCGCTTTTGAATCGTTACTTTCCCGGTAACTTTCTTTTGGGCATTCGGAATATATGTTCCATCTGGTCGCTGAGAATCAATAATTGCCCATCCCTCTTTTGCATTTGCTTGGACTGCCGGAACCTCAACACCATCCACGCAAACCTCGAACGACCTGTGATCCCGATCAACTTCGTAGGTGTCTTGAAGTGATCCCATTAACGCCTCGCGATCTCAATTCCCCGCACTGCGTTGTCGATCTGCGATTTCCTCATCTGTGCCGCTTGCGCCGCCACCGCTTGCTGCTGCATCATCTGCTGCTGGGCGTTGAGCAATTTGACGTGTAATTGCATCGCATCGTCAAACGCCCCAAACGCTTCATCGAAGCTTGAACAATTCGCGATGGGGAAGTTGACAGGGACAATCTGTTTTTGCCCCGTCATATTGTCCACAAATTCAAGATTGCCCGATCCGCTGAAACTGCCGGGGGGACCGAGAACCTTTTTCTTCCCGCCGTTTTTTTCCGCAGATGAATCAATCGCCACCCATGCCATCACCAGTTTCGTACCGCGACGGCGCGCCGGCACTTGCTCGTATTCTGTTTCGGGTAGACTGATGAGGGGAGTTTCGGGAATCTGGTTATTCATGCTGCGTATACCGCCTGCGAAGCCTTCTTAGCCCTCGCCGTTCCTTCGATCACCCCGATTACATCGCGTTCGGTGATGACGGTTAATTTCTCGCCGTCAACCTCCACTTCTTTGGCCACATGTTCGAGGTAAACGACCCGATCCCCGGCTTTCACTTGGATCGGAATGACCGCAGCCGTCTTTGCGTGCCGATTTCCCGGACCAGCGGCGAGAATTACACCCCGCGATTGCTTGGCCGGATTCGGCAGGTGCAATCCGCTTGGAGTTTTATTTTCGGGTTCATCGGGACGGACAACGAGGTAGTCGTGGATGGGACGGAGTTTCACTTGCTTGCCTCCATGCAAAATTTTCGATCATCCTCGCGCGTCGATTTCATCCGACATTGTTGACACTGATCGAGATAAGCGGCTGGATGTTTCCCACAGGTACGACAAATGCATCCACGGCTTCCATCATCTTGAAACGGAAGCAGCGGATCATTGGTTCTGCCACGCTCATATTCGTAGGTCATAGGCAATACCTTACCATTTAATGCTGCCCATTTCCATTCACCCCAGCACGCTTTTTGAGACGGGCGCGGATGGAGTTCAGGTCAACATCGGGATTGTCGCCATTTGGAGGCACATCGCCTGAACCGCCGGGTGGATTCTGGCTTTGCTGCTGAGCGATCCGAGCCGCCTTGTTCTTTTTCGCCGTCTCCTCATCGACCATCGGCATTTCAACCTTCCCAAGCAAATCCCGCTGCCCGATATGGTCCAGAAATTCAGGCCCGGTCATCCGATCCGTAAGCAGGGAAATAACCGCCTCTTGCAAGAACGATTGCTGTTCATCCGCCAGCGGCGCGGCTTCAATCCTCAATACCGGCGTCTTATCATCGTCGCCGTAATTTGCCCGACGCCAGACCATTCCAACCTGATTCCAATACTCATCGCATCGCTCCTGATGCACGGTTTCACTGTCTCGGATGCCGATGTTCTCCGCGTGCGATTCCGCCTCCGCCTTCGTCCCGTGCTGCCCTTCCGTGGACTCGCGGGGAGGTCGCCCGTAGGCATACATGATCTGCTGGTCCAAATGATCGAGACGGCTTCTTTCCGCTTCCAGCATCGGACCTTGGTTGCCCCAATCGAAGCGGTCTATCTTCATGCCCGGAACTGTCGCAAGCTCCGGATTTGCCGCGATATCCCCTTGCTTAAAGGCGTAGAGGGGATAGGTCGCGCTCGCCCCCGTCACTCCGAGATTCACCATTCGTTGGCAAAGTTCGGCTGGCCAAATTTCCCGCGATTGTTGAACGCCAGCCGAATCGATCCAACTATCCGTGAAACTCTTTCCCATCGGCACACCCAAAAGCATTTGGATGCCGCTGGCTTTTCCCTCGATCTTGTTCGCGTTGAGATTGGTGTTGAGTTTCCCCCACCACGGATACTTCACGGCCTCTAACCGGGCATATCCGAGCACCGGATGAATGTGCGGCTGGTTGACGGAGTGCCAAGCGTAACGCTTATCGCGAAACTGATTGTTAATCTCAAATCCCGCGAAGTGGCGATGTGGATCGCAATGCAAAACGGCCTCGCCCGGCAGCACGGAATCCAAGGTGACTGGAGCAATACGCCCCTCTTTATTTTTGTCCCAAACCACCTCTTGCAGCCACAAGCCGAAATTCAGGCACTCGCAAGCCGCAATCAAGCCGGTCGCCATGACCGGCAGCAAATCCTTTTCCGCCGACTCTTTCATTTCCTTGGCCAGATCGGGGTTGCCACGATCATCGACTATCTCAACGGATCGAGTTCCACCGCTCAGCGGCTTGGTCGTTGCGCCGAATGCGATCACCACCATCGGGTCTTTGCGAATCCACCAGAACAAACCTGGACTGCTGGGCGGACTCGGATCGTAGCCCGACGCCTGCCCGATATCTCCAAATACGCCGTATCCCAATCCGCCAGTGGAATTCGGGGAATACGAAAGCTGATTCCGATCCGTCGCGTCTTTCGGCTTGACCTTGCCGAGTTCCGGCTGGTCCTTTTGATCCATCGTCAGAGCGGTATAGGGACCGCCCCACGGCGCGAGTCCGGGCCATAACGCCCATCCGCCGAAGAACTGATCGACGCAACCGATGCCTGGGCCGGGGAATTGAGACATTATCCTCTCGCCGTCGCGATATAACTGTCAAAGTCACTTTCAAATTGAACGATTCGTCCGTTCAATCCATCGAGTTGGGCCATGACATATCTCATTGCATCGCATCCATGGTTGTCTTTGTCTATAGGGACTTCTTTAATCGGCTTTCCATCAGCGCTCTTCGGCCAAGAGTAGGCGTCCATTTCTTCCCGTGTGCTGGTTGGAAATTTCATCTCAACCAATGCCTCGTCAATTTCTTCTCTCGCGTCCTCGACCATGAACAATCGAGGTTTTTTGTCGCCCGCGTCTTTAAGCCGCTGAGCCACACATTGAATGCCGGGCGAGATATCGTTGAATCCCGCAATCACGGGAAGCTTTGCATTATAGAACGCCTCGATGTTCGCCGGTTCGGCGGGATCGCATACGACGAGTTCGGGACGGTATTCTTGATTCAACTCCTTCGCCCTGAGAATCCACCAATCGAGCGTACGCTTGGAGCGGAATATTTCCTTTGTAAGATAAGCCCTGCCGTCTCCGTCGATCCCCCACACCTGAATGATTCCGGGATTCGTATATCCCCAATCTATACCGAATACATATCGTCGAACCGAGACTTCTGAAAATTTCTTTCGGGTTATGACGTGCTTCTCGGCGTCAAATCCCTCGTAAACCAATCCTTCCGCTTGCGACCATTTTCCCTCCAATAAACGAAGCCTTCTCGCGCCAGTCAAGCTGGACAAAATGCCCATCGTCCGCTTGCCCTGCTGGGTTATTTCTCCCGATTCCGTGAAGAGCGTCGGATTATCGCGGTGATGCGAATCCAGCATCTTTAGCGGCCCGGATATCGAACGCTGCTTTAGCCAATGCTGCGGAGGACCGGGATTGCAGTCGCCAAAGACCCGCGTATAAGGCATCACCGCGCCGCGACCCGTTGTACGGGTCAGCAGGATTTCAAAGTCGTTCAGTGAAAGCTCTTCGGCCTGATTGATGTAAACAAAATCCCGCTCACTGGAAAGAGCCTTACCGGGATTGTCCATTCCTGCCAACCAAAGCCGAGAACCATTCGGGTAATCGAACCACTGCGGATGTTCGCCGCCGTATGTTTTAACCGGCGTATCTGGCCCCAAAATTCTTTTAAGGGTTTGTATCGCCGTCCCCACGAGCGTCGAATATACCTTTCGGCACATGACGCCTTGAGCGTTCGGATATTTCCAAAGCAAGGCATCGGCGTATTGCAGACATCCCCATGTTTTGCCCGTATTGTGATGCCAGACGCCATGTGCCGAGTAGTGTTCGCTGTCCGGAACACGCAAATCATAGAAGTCATCTATCCGATCAAATTCTATCGAATCGACAAGTTTCCACTGGACCAAATCGGAATTTTCCCATGAGGACCCTTGCCAAAACCGGCACTTCACTGTCCGCGATGGCGAGGGCAATTGGTACAAACAAGCGGCATGTGAAGGCGTTTTTGATTTCTCAGAATATTCGATACGTCCCACATTCCAATTCTGGTTCTGGAAACGCTCGCTGGAAGGGCGGACGCCGAATCGACAAAAGCGGATACGTTTTACTCTGGATTCCGGATCATCCGGATGCGGACAGTCACGGGCTTGTACGCGAACATCGGATTGTGATGGAGAAACAACTTGGACGCCGATTACTCCCGACAGAGGTTGTTCATCATCTTGACGATAACTGTTCAAACAACGATCCGAGCAATCTTCAACTGTTTGCAAACAATGCGAGCCACCTCGCGAAAACTTTGGCTGGCAAAAAACCTCGCCACACCCCCGCTGGGATCGAGAAGATGAGGGAACGCGGTCGCCAACTTGCAGCGATCCGACGCCCCGCCAGCCAAGCTCAGTCAAAATGAAGTGCTGTCGTGTTCCGCAAAAATCAGTTCCATCATTAAACCGAACTCTGAAAATTCTATCGCGTCCCTTCAGAAACGGAACTTCCGCCAAAACAGGACCATCCATCGTTTGCACGATGGGCCTCTTTCCAAGGCGGCATAACTTGTCAATTCTTGTACCGATACCGCTAACCGGATCGTCGATTATCGTTTCCCCCGCGATACATTCGGCAGGGCCAGAGACAATCGTTTCAAAATCTCTTGTCTTCCAAAGTTCCCTTGCCGCACCGCGTGGAGAGAATCCGCCCTCTTGTCCAGATTTCAATTCCGCGATCACATACTCGTTCACAGATCGCTCATGCTGACATTTTGGAGAATCTTCACTGTGATCGGCTGTCCGCCGGTCGTCACGTCCAAATTGTCCCGATATTTTTCCGGGCGCGCCGCTTTCAATTTGAACATCAGAAGATTGTCGCTGAATTCATGTTCTCGATATGGAACCATTTTGCTATTCGGATCGTCTGGATTTTCGGGGATCATAATCATTTGCCCCTTGTGGAATTTGTATTTCCACACGCCTTCCACCGCGCGACGAACCGCCTCTTCCTCCCACCGCTCAATGGCCTCTTCGTTCGCCTCGGCGAAGCGTTCGGCCCAAGTTGGATCAACGTCCTTCCAATATCGAGCAGCTTTGCGGGAAACCCCGGCGGCCTCGCTAGCCGTTCTGATAACGCCACTCTGCCGATATGCAGCCAGAAAAGCGGCTTGCAATGCCGCTCGCCGCTCCAAGCGGAACTCTTTTATCTCGTCCGGAGAAAGTTCTCGGTTAAGCTCTCGCTCGCGATTGGTGAGTTCCAAAAGCTCTTCACGAGTCAGCGTTTTATTTTGTTCGTCGCCTATCATTTTATCTCAAATGTGTGGCCAAGTTTTTCGCTTTATAATATCTCTAGTAACGTTACCCGTTAAACCAGCTATACCCCCATCCAAAGTAAGAATTCCCGCACCCATATGCTCCCCAGAAACCATAGTACGGCCACCACGAAAGCCATGGACTCGCGCCGTTGGGGACAATCGGCAGCGAAGCCGCGTTGACCGTCTGAATCGCTCCGGTCGGTGCGGTCTGCGGAGGATTATAAACGGCTCCTGTCAGAATTCTATCTCCGTACCAGACCATCTTGAGCCAGTCGCCGGCCCGCTTCCGAAAATCTCCCCATGGCGGCATTTTCTTGGTCGTGCTGCTGAGCAACCGCTTATCGTAGAGGTCCGTTCCCGCGAGTTGATAAAGAGCCAATTGCAAGCTCGCGTTAATCGGGTTCGTTCCGAAGGAAATCGGCACTTGCAGGCCGGTTGGACTGTTCGATACCGTGGAGTCGCATTCGTCCTCCGCCGCCATGATGCACTGCTGGATGGCCTGCGAATTCTGCTGGCCAGTACTGTCCGCGTCGCTTTGGATTTGCACGTTCACGCTGCCCAGATACGTCGTGAGCAACGTGGAATTGATGTACCTGCCCTGATATCCCGCGTTCTGCGTAATCGTCCCGGCGAATGGGCCGATGGTCTGCGATGCGTTTGTGACCGAGTACGTGAAATTATACGTCGCGCTGTTTCCAGCAAACGTAAACTGCCAGGAACCGCCCGTCAGCGTGAAAGAACTTGGGAACGTGACGCCGGACGGAATATTACCGAAAATATCCTGCAAGCTGAGTAGCGTAACGGCGGTGGGGCTTCCGCCGGAAAGTGGGATGGAAATCGTCGGCATATCACGTCACACCGAATAGCTCGCAAGCCGCGCTCGATGCGTTGCTTGTCGTAATCGTGAAATAGTAGGCGTAGCCCGTCGGCAATCCCTGCAATTGATAATTCGCCGATCCGCTCGGAGGCATCCCGTTGGGAAATGTCTGACCGTCGGTTGTTCGCGAGGATACGCTGGATGCCGCGACTATTCCGATGTCTCCGGCCTTGCCTCGGCAGTGCATTGTCCAAGACATCGTGCCGTTGGACACGCCCAGAACCGTAAGCCGCATCGTTCCGCTGTTGTTGGTGAGCGGAGCGCCAATATCGGACGTGTTGGAGGCCGTGGAGCTTACTGTCGGCGTCAAATCAAATGGGGTTAGAGTCATTCCGCCTCCCGAGGCCGTAGCGGCACTCGTCGAGAATGATTGCGGCGTTGTTCCAGCCGGCCCCGTAACTGTGATGATGACATTGCCCCACGAATTGTAAATCGGAACGGTGACGCCATAAATACCGCTTCCAGATGCTTGCTCCGTGACCGTCGTCGCGCCTGCTCCTGCAATGCTCGATCCGTTGTATGTCCCATAGAGCACCGCGCCATTGCTCGGCTGCGTGACTTGAACCGTGATTTGCGATGCGTCTCCGGAATATGCTGAGCCATAGACAATCGGAGGAAGCACGACATTGGTAACGCCCCCAGAATTCGCAACCGAGGCCGTGGCACTGAAGACGATATTCGACGCCGATCCAAAATTCGCCGGACTTTCCGTGTCATATGCCTCAGAATAAAACTGATCGCGCCCGCCAGCTCTGGCCGTTGCTACGCCGGAATAAACGACCGTCCCCGTTGTGGCGACCGTTTGAATGGCGCTATACGAAGCACCGTTGATTGATTGAAACAGGACTTGTCCACCGACCGGAAATGCTCCCGCCGTTGGAGCGGTTGCATAAACTGTATCGTTCCCTGCCGTTGTATTAATCGTGATTGTCGGGGCGGACGGCGGAGTCGGAGTTAGTGTTCCATTCCCGTAATCGAATAAGTTCTGAACCTGCAACGCGGTGAGCGCCACGCCATTGTAGATTTCGCAGTTGCCGAGATCGCCATTGAAAAACTGTGTCGCGGTGACGGCAGCAATAACTGCGGCAGATGCGTTGCCGATGATGATTGATTGTCCGGTCGCCGCGAGATAGGAAAATGCGCCGCTCGTGACCAGCGCGCCATCCGCATAAAAGCTATAGCCGCTGGCGTTGAATACCGCCGTCAGCATGTGCCAGTTGGTCGTATCCGGCACAGCCCAGCCAGCGCTTAACGTGCTGCTGGTATATAGATAGACGTGTGTCCCGGCCCCGTTGAACGCGGCATTTTGTTGCCAGAACCCAGCACCCCCGCCGCTTGACGGAAGCGCGTTTCCGAAGAGCATCGCAAATTGGGAGGTCGCACCGAACTTCACCCAGCAATTCAGGGTTAAGCTGGCGGCGCTGGCAGTCGCTATCGCTCCGGCGCTAATCGCCTGAGTTGTCCCATTAAAAACCTGAGCGGTCGTTGTGTCGCCATCTTGGAGCGGCCCGGCAACGCTCGTGACGGCAACTATCGGAGTCCCATTCTTGCTCGTGCCGTCCGAACCACTATTGACGATGGAGCTTGCGCCAGTTGTTCCCGTGGTTTCGCTGAGCCGATAATTTCGGATCGGCGGACCCAGCGAAGTTACATAGGACTCATAAGCTGCCATTTATGCGGCCTTCAATCCTGAAAATTGTGGTTCCAATCCGGCATTCAACGCGAGGCCGGCAGCTTGCGCCGCTGCGGTCCGGACTTGCGAAATATTCTGGTAGACGTTCGCCGTCCAGAACGCGTTCCAAATGCTCCCGCTCGACTGGGTGACATGCATCAGCGTGTCGGTTCCATTCACATTGCCGTAGGGATTCGTCACCACGCCATTCCAGTCCGTAATGAAGCCGTTGAACGTGTTCGGCCCCACATTATCATTGATCTGACAACACCAGATTCCCCCCACGAGAGCCGCAACGTTGTTTGTCAATGTGATGCCGCTCGCCCCATCGTCGAGGTAATAGGCGGGGGTGAACGAGCCCACCGCGTTCGGGTTCACGTTGTAAACGTAGTTGCCGTTGACCGCTGAGCCGGCGTTGTTTGTGTTCAGGTAGATGCCGCCGCCGTCATTCATCCGCAGGACGACGTTATAGACTAGATTGCTGTTGATGCTGATGTTGCGATTCGCGTCTCCATATAACCATCCCGGCGAGGTGATGACTGAGTTGTAGCCACCTGCCTGCCCAGCTGAAATCCCGTGATAGGGAATGTTGTAAACTTCGTTGTTGCTGATGCTGATGTTGTCGCCGCAATACTGGTGGACGCCCGATGCGTCGAAAAACTCTTTGCCCACATCATGCACGACGTTGGAATGAAAATTGACGTTGTGGATCGTCAGGGCATGCGTCTGTTGCGTCGGATCGCCGATGAAGACGCCTTCGCCGGAAACATCCTCAAAAACGTTGGCGAAGATATCCAGATTGTTTCCCGCTCCGTCGAACGCCGCGCCCGCCGTACCCAGATGGATGCCCGTGTTGTTATTGAAGACGATGTTATCGCACCCCGTCAATTGAACTGCCGCCGTCGTCTTTTTTTGGCCGCTGTTCGGGAGATAGAACGCCGCGTTGCTGCTAATCGCGCCGCCCGTCCAATAGGAGTCTCCGCCGATTCCAACATATCCCGATGTGCTGGCGGGTTCCGGCGCGGTCGTATGCGAAAAGGTGATTCCGGCGATCGTGGAATTCTGAAGCCCGTTGGCGGTCATCACCTGATTCAACAGACCGGCGATGATCTTCACGCTTCCGCCGGTGATTTGAGCACCAGTCACGCCTGCTGCCGGGATGAGGTAAAGCAGGTTGTTTGTGGTGTCCTGCCAGAATGTTCCCGCCGCATTGTTGGCCGTGAATATTTCCGTCGCGTTCTCAATCGTCGTGGGAAACGAGTTGTACCCCAGTAGTCCGATCCACGCCTTCAAATTCCCGTATGCCGTAGTCGGCATCGTGATCGTCGATCCGCTGATCGATGTCACGCCCAGCCGCGAGATAAACCAACCGGCTTGCGGTTGATAGTTGACGACGAATTCCAACTCGCTCGGTTTCGCGTAGGTCGGGACTGTCCCGGTGTACCCCGTACTTGTCGCCGCCCACCCGCTGGTGCTGATCGTCGTGGAGGAGCGGGAATATCGGTTGCCGAGGCTATCCCACAGAACGCGGGGCTTGCCGAGGCTGGCCGCGAAGGACGCGACGTAAATCGATCCGCTCGATAGCGACCATCCTGGCACGACTTGACCGCCGGAAAGGATCGGGGTTTCGCCAGGATTGCCTACCCAATTGATGCCGTTATGCAAACTCGTCAAAGCCAAAGCCGATGGCAGATAGTAGCTCCCGCCGCGAAGTCCGATGGTCGCCTGCGTCCTGCCGAGGGAGGCAACAAAGCTGGCGGCGTGAGACGGCGTAAGCCAAGGGCTTGATGCGCTGCCGGACCATAGATCGTTGCCACTGGGAGATACCCAGAAATCAGCGTAGATGCCTACGGGTTTCCCGGATTGAATCAGCATCTAATTCTTTACCGTGAACGCGGCTAGCGCCTCCGGGCTGATCGTAGACGAGTCGAAATTCCACGGCATCGACTGATCCGCCGTGAAGCTATCCGTCGCCCCCATGAACGATCCGAGCGTGAAGCTTGGATTGACTACCGACGGCAACGTTCCAATCACGCCGCCGACTCCCGTGACGCCCCAGAGATAATTCGGCGCGCTGCCGACGTAGTTGATTGTCTCGGTCCCACCGCGCGTCAAATCGACGTTCGGCAGGCAGGGGATTTGCTGCGGGCTATTGAAGCTGCCCTGTCCCCAGGCGACATAATTTCCGATGCAATCCATCTTGCCGTTGACGGCGGGATCTTGCGTATTCTGATCTCCCGGCTGGATGTCGCACCACCAGAAGTAATCCGGCGTCGGCCAGTTCTTGGCATAGACGACGTTGCCGGAGACTTCGAGATATTGCGCGCACACCGGGTTGAACCAAAGCCCACGCTCATTTCCCTTCATGTTGGTCTGCGTGCCCGTGTATCCCAACGATTGCGAAATCCCCGGCGTTCCGGCCGGCTGAGTCGTTGTGCCGTTGGTGGCCGCCATATGAGCATCGAAAACGGGGCCAGCGCCTTCAACGGCATTGCCGAATACCCACTGGTTGTACATGGCGATCATGAGGCCATAGGCTGGATTCTCGAACGTGCATTTTGCGACGATAGCCCCGCCGACGACCTTCAATCCGTCCAGGCTGGGGCCAATGTAATCCCCGATGAATCGATTGCACGGCTCTGGAACCGTGGCGGGGATGTTCACGCCGATGGCGTCGTTGGTGTAAGCGGTTGGATTAATGTACACGTTCCAAACGGTGTCGTCGCCATTACGCGGCGGCTGACCTAGCGAAACGATGCCGGCGTCATAGTCTTTGAACTTGCATTTTACCACCCACACATCACGAACACCGGCCATGTAAAGCTGATCGCGAGCGCCCCAACCGCCCTCCATATCGCAGTTGTAGAGCATGATCGTGGGGAACTGATAGGCGGGATTCGTGTAGGTCGATCCGTTATAAACGCTGAACTGGAATTGAAAGACGTTCTGGTGATTTTTTGAGTGCCAATTCTGAAAATAGATTTCCGCGTTGCTTGGCCCCGGTGCGGTCATCACCACCGTAGCCACCATCACTCCATCGGCACCGGTTCCATCCGTCTCAAATCCGTCAAACCAAATGTGGTTCGGGCTGGGGATGTTGATCTGGGATTTCGGCGTGATGTACGCAATCGGCAGGATTCCGTTATTTTTGCTGGAATCGTACCATTGACCGAGGCCGCCGATAACCTCCACGCCACAGTGCGTGCCGACGGTGGGCTGCATCGTCATGTTGGTGAAACCGGCGGATGTGGTACTGATGAGCCCATCGAACCAAACCTTGATCCATCCGGTTTTCGTGCTGCTGACTGCGGCTGAAATCGTTGTGGACGATGCCGGATGCATTGTGCCGTTGGCATCGACCCAAGCCGCTGTGTGGTAATGCGGCGTCCCCGGCATCGCCACCTCCGGCGATCCGTCGCCATACGAAACACCCCATCCCGGCATCAGCTCCGGATTGATCCCGCCGGAATCGCAGGCGCGAGCCTTGATCGCGGTAGTCGCAAACGTGGTGCTATCCAATGTCGGCCAAGTTGGGGAGACGGGCAGCCCAGACGAGTCGAGAATCAGCTTTCCGGCAAGATCGGGATGTCCATCGCCATCGACCGCAAAGCGCGGCAGCCATCCATTGGTGTTGTCCGCGACTGCCGGCTGGCTTGTCGGCGCGGTCGTTGGCGGTGTCACCACTACGGGCGGCGAAGGCTGTGTAACCGGCGGGGTGACTGGCTGAGTTGGAAGGGTTGCCGGCGGCGTCGGGGAGGTGGTAGGGATATTGAACGTGATCGACGTTGCGCCAGGCGGAATCGGAATCGTCTGCGAAATCGCTGCAAGAGTAAGTGCCGCGACAATCCCGTTGAAAATAAAAACCTTATGAATTGGTTTCATAATTTTGTCTTGGCTTTAGACCTTCGATGTTCCTTCAACACCCCGCGCAAGTCGTTGGCGCGTTCGGTGCTGAAGCCAGTGCATTGCGTCTTCAAGATGGGTCAGCGCGATTGCGTTCTCGCGGCACTTGAACTCGCCGGACTGGAAGCCTTGAAGGCGGTCGATCACTACGGCAAGCAAAAGCTCGTTACTGATGCCGTTGACTCCGTTCTCGGCTATTGGCCCCTTCTGGAACGGAATCAAGAGGCTCTTGCCATCATCAATCGCGTATTGATGCAATGTAGTGTTATCGGGCATCTTCACTAGATATTCATGATGCGCGCCGCCCGATCCAGGTTCGTCAATCGTACCGACTTGCAATGCTTCGTTTAGGCCATTGAGCTTGTGTGTTGTGATTTCTCTCATGTTCCGTAATTCTCCGGGAACGGTTCCATCGGAATTGTCTTGCCATTCAGTTCGTGTGAACAGTCGCCGCAGTATTCGATACTTCCGTTCGTAATATGCAGATGGCAAACGGTTCGCATTGATCGATCTGCCGTATCGTTACATTGAAGTCGAAGCGACGGGCGAAATGTAGGATTCTCCACGTTTCGGTCGAAACTCCATCGGGGCACGTGATAGCTATGTCCACATTTGCATCCGGGACACCAAAACATCCAAATCGAATAATCTGGGTACTTCCGCTCATGGAGTTTTGGCGTGTGCTTGGTTAACTCGCTCATTGATAACTCAAATATTCCAGCAAGAGAACGAGGCCGCAAAAGACGAGGAGCAACGCGGCCAGAAACAGAAGGAACTTGGCGTCACTGCTCATCCGAATACAAGTACGAGAACGAGAATCAGAACCAGCAATCCGCCACCGCCATACCCCGCATAGTAGTAGCCGTGAAGTCCGCCGCCCAATGCTCCGATCAAGAGGAGAATCAGAATGACGAGTAGGATGGTTCGGGCGGTGGAGTTCATGTCAGCGTCCCGTGTGATTGGAAATCAACTCCGCAATGAAGTGAAGTATCGCCTCTGAGATACAGAATCCCATCCCGAAAAACAATCCGAAAAGAAACTGACGGGCCGCCGTGATGAGTCCCGATCCAGAATTGCCTGGGGGTACAATTTCTGACATAGAATTCGCCTTTCAAAGTCTACTGCTGATTTTCCTTGATCGTTGCAACCCGTGATTCTCCGCTCGGTTCCGTCGTGGGTTCCGGCGCGTGATGATCGCGATTGGTGCTCATCGGCACGTTGTCATGACCCGCCATGTAGCTCATCCAGTTTTCGTCCTTCGTGAGCCTGCTATCCAGCTTTTCCATCCATCCCGCAAGAGTACCTAGTTGTTTCTGGACGTTTCCTTTTTCGATCGTATCCGCCGTCTCGCTCGCAACGCGAGCATCATACCGATCCTTCGCATCAAAAACTGTCACAACCCCGCCGACGAACCCGCTGAGGATCGCAATCCACTTTGCTGCTGATACAGCGGCCCGTTTGAGATCGATGGGTTTTGGACGAACGGAAGTTTCTGGGACGTTGCTCATTATTCATTTTAACGATATCGCCGCGAACATCTCACGCGGAAAATTATTTAGGAATCTCGGCGTCCTTTGCCTGAACTGCCCTGCCGATTTCCATCGTGGCCGCGTCCTTTTCTGTAATCTTCAGTGCGGCAGCATCGTCAACTGCCGACTGCTTCCCCTTTAAAAAAGCCAGTTCCTCCATTTTTTTGATCGCCTCTTGCATTTTACTGTTCACGTCAAGGCGAATCGTTTCGAGCTTTCCAGACGTGGTTTCAGTGTTCGCTTTGCGGTCGGCCTTGGCTTGGAGATTCATCCGATATTGGATGTACAGTCCAGCAACTCCGCAAATGGCAAGGATGATGGCATTCCAATCCATGTTGTTTTAGCCCGCGATTGGCTGTTTCAACTTAAGCCCGGACGGCTACCGTGACGCGGGCAAAAGCGGTTAGGATTTTCATTTCCTTGGATTTCCGTTTTCGAGGCGTTCAACCACCGCAGACTTGTGCCTAGACCGATCCTCTGCACGCATGAACAAGGATCGAGCGAATCGTTTTGAATTCCTTTTTCGCACCTTCATCGTGGCCTCGCGACAATCTCCCGGTCGCCGTCTTTGATGATGCGGAAACGGGTATCATCGCCGGGGTTGGCGCGGATAATCCCCAGCGGCAGCCGGTCGAGGTAATTGATCGACGCGGGGATCGAATCGTCAGGCTGTTTCGTGACGCGGGAAACCTCGATCACGATATCCCCGGCGTTCAATTCCTGACCGAATACATCTTTCATAACTGACTTTTGCTCGTCGTAAAAAACCGGAAGCCATTCACGATATCCGCATTCACAAGAAAAGTGTTGCTGGCACGGAGCGAGCGTCCGAACCGGAATTCCTTCGGTAGCCCTAAGCGATCCGACCCTTAGGCATCTTGGACAAGTTATTTGGCCCCTACAGTAAACGGCCATCGCGCAACCTCAGTTCAAATAACCCGCGCCGCCATTGCGGGGACGGCGCGGGGAAGGGGGAATAGGAATCGGTTAGGCCGTCGGCGCGACGGTGCTGGTGACTGGCGGCGCGGCAGGCGTATTCGCGGCCACGGCGGTCGTGAGTGTCGTCACGTTGGTTTGAAGCTGGGCGAAGGTTGAATCAATGACCGCCTGCTGAGCGGGAGTGATGGTATTGGCCAGCGCGGCAGTGAGTTGGGCCTGAATTCCGCTGAGAAGGGTTTCCAAGCTTGTTTCGAGCGTCGTTTCCTGGGTGACTTCGTTGGCGAGATCGGTGATGGATGCCATGATTGATTTCTCCTGACCAATTAAGGTCTGCAAAAGTTGTTCGATACGGTCGAGTCGATTGATGATCTGTTGAAACATACGATTTAGCCAGCAGCCAATTTGGCTTTTGCCGCCGCCGTGATCTGTGCGATTTCCTGATCGATTTCGCCTTGCTCCGCGATTGCGGACGCCAGTGCCGTCTTGATATCCCTTACTTCATCGGCATCAGGATCATCGTTGTGCTGGATCAAGTCCGTAATCAGCGTCACGATATCCGCGCCCAGTGATTCAAGGTAGGGCAAGCACTGGATAATCAATGCAATTGTCGCAACGCTCATGGCTGTGTCGTGATGATGGGAATGGGGATTGCCGCGACCGGTGGCGGCATAACGGGCGGCGAGGACGCCGTTGGCGATGATTGGATGATGTAGTTGGCCGCGATGGTAGTCAGTGCCGCGGTGTCACGTTGAATATTCGCGGAGAGTGTCGCCGAAGTTGGATTCGCGTCATACGCCGCCACGTCGGCGGAAGCCGTAGCCAAGGCCGGTGCTACGATGTTCGTCCAAGTCTGCGGACTGATTTTGTTGGCGTTCCAATCGTTAATCAGTTCGGCGCGAACGAGGTCATAGCCCACGGTGACGCCGACTTCCGAAATTCCCGTGATGACGGCGGATTCCTGCGTAGTCGGGGCCGAGGCGCAGCCCGCGTTCAGACTGGCAATCGCCAGCCCAATCAACATCGTCACGATTCCAAATATTCTGAATTTCATGAGGTTCCTTAAATTGTGCCCGTGATGCTGATGCCGATCGCGCCAAGTCCGCCGGCGATGATGCCGTATCCAGCGTGCGCCGCCGTCAGTTTCCAATTCCATGCGGCCCCCGGAGCAGACTGGCCGTAACTGTGCAGATCGACGCCTACAGCAATCAAACCGCCGATCATCGCGCCGATCAATGCTTTATACAGCGTTGCGAGGCTTGGAGTCGGTTGTGAGGTCTGTGCGATAAGCTCAAGCATTGATGCTCCGTTCATTTTCACACATCCATCGTTTCCAGCACGATCTCCGCGTCACGGCTGATACGCGCCCACGACGCCGCTTGCACGGATACATGACGGAGTTTCAAGTCCACCAGCAATCCATATTGAGCGCGTTTCAAACTCGTCAATGCACCGACTACGAGACTTTCGGTCGTATCAAGTTCCGTCGCGATATCATCGAAATCCACCCGATGGCCGGGCGGACGAAGGGTTCCGAGCACTTGCTTGGCGAGCGGGGGGAGTTGCTCAAGGGTTTTGAAGTAGTCGATGTTGCGGTTCAATATTCCTCCAAGCAGTCCCGATCAATCTCAAGCTGCCGAGCCGAAGCAACGCCGAAGTCTTTGACCGAGCTTAGCGAAATCACGATTTTAGATTTCTTCCCGTCCCGAACCACGTACCCCTCAAGCCCCATCATCGGCCCGGCAATTACCCGGCATCGCTCGCCAGGTCGGAAGTTCGTCACTCTTTGCAGTCGGTCGCCCAAGCCGGCACCGTAGACAATTTCAAAGTTCCGCAGATCGGCCCGAAGCCTCGATTGATCGGATATTCGCTGCTGTCGCAAAGCTCGGCCCGTGTCCGCCACCGCGTAGAAAACGTCGGCCTCTTCGCGTCCGCAGTCCCCCAGAAACACGTACATCGGGAAGATGATCGCTTCCCATGTTCGCCACTCTGCTAATCGTGGATACCAACGCTTAATTCGCTGCTTGGGGACATAGCACTGAAATCCCTGATCAGTCAGATCGCCGCAAAGGTTTTGTTCCTGTTTCCAGCGGGTTTGAATCAGGCGGATATCGCCAGTGAGTTGATCTGGGGTGATGCGTGATGGAACGTCTAAGACCGCTGCTTCCATGCTCGTTTTTCCCAACCCGCCGACGCGGTAGCCACATTGATTTTGGGACAACTTTCCCTAGGTTCCCGCGTAACTTAGCCATCCTGTTTGCGCTTTGTCAAGAGAGAAGTGTCGGGATTATCCTCGTCGTCTACTTCCGCGACCTCGCAAATGCCCATTCGCACGAGTGCTCTGGCCGCTTCCAGTCTGCGCTGGCGTCGGCAGGCTCTTGCAAAGATCGGCCAGCAGCTTTTGGAACGTGGCCTTTTCGGTGGTTTGGGCCTGATTGTACGCGGGCCAATTCTGTGGATACGTCTTGCGGGTTTTGGTGACGGTGACGGCTTCCGTAACCGTGGTTGAGCCATCGGCGTGATGCTCGCGCTTGATGTAGTATTCGACGGCGTAAATGTGCTTGCAACGGCAACCCCGGATCGTGTGATCTTCGCAAGTACAGGTCGGACGCTCCGCGTTGTATGCGACCTTGTATTTCGTGGGACGGGGATTGGTGACGGACGGGACAAGGTAGATTCCATTCTGTTTGTCGATCCGAGCGATAGCTGCGATTTCCAAACCGCGCTGTTTGCGGGCATCAATGCCAGCCGTGATCCCATCGGTGTACAGATTAAGGTTGCCGTTTTCCATGAATATGAGTGTACGGACATTAATCGTCCCCGTCAAGAATAAAATGTCTTGACGAATACGATTTTTGTCCGTACCCTTATCGTATGGCAAAAGCTGGACGACCGAAGAAAAAACCGGATGCCGTGAAAACCGAGTGGATTGAGATGCGCGTCGAGAAGTCCGAAAAAGACGCATTCCGTGCCGCAGCGGAAGCGGCGGGATTGCCCCTATCCGGCTGGATAAGGCAACGCCTACGCCGGGATGCCAAAAGGGAACTGGAGGATTTGAATTTGCCCGTGGCATTTCTAGAGCGTCTTTCTGGCTAGGCTCCTATGGCTTCGCCGCCACAACAATTTCCACGATACCGACCGGCGTCGGATGGATCGCTTCTTTTGCAAATCTGTCAGAAACGGGGATGCCCGCAATCGCAAATATCTTCATGGCTCGCTTTCGTATCTCCCTCATTCTATCGGACCGATTGGAATCTTCTTGGCTAAGCATTACGCCGATACCCGAATGGATTTTTATCCCCTGTTCGCTCGCGTCGAGGTGCAAGCTTATACCTCCGCACCAGCCGCAATCGTCAATCATGCATTTGTGGATTAGCTGCGCGAAGTGAGCGGCTTGATTGTCTCCAAACCCCACCTGCAATACTTGGAATTGTTGTGGCGCGAATTCAGAAAGAGCATCTTTGATGGATGCCCGTTGAGCATCTGTAAGAATGCGGTACGAATTCTCGGGTGTGGAGACGCGCTTTTCAGAGGGAACAAACACCGCTGAAGAGTCGGTCTGTACGTTTCTGGACCACGTGTAATTACGAGCACCACCCTTCCAAATTGCCGTACCGTTTATTTTATTTCCATCTTCCGATACTTCGCTCTCGTGATCCTGTTTAACCTCCCAATCAGGAGGGCAATTTGTATGGTAAAGAGTTCCCCTAATTTTCCTATCTAGTCCGATTGTCCCGGAAATCTCGGATTCAACGAGTGTGCCGTCCTTCAGCTTATACGAACATTTCCCCGTCCACTTATCGCCATCCTGTGTAATTCGCGTGATTGCTCCTTCCGCGTCTTTCCACGCTCCAGCGATAGACGGAATGATGGGGCGGTCTTCCGGCTCCTGTTTTTCCAGTTTAGGGGTAGCTATTTGTTCTGGTGTAAGCGCTCGGCTCGGATCGCCAGCATAGACCGTCAGATTCGCAGGGAAGTCTATTGAGTCACCTTCTTTAATCTCGACATACCTTCCATTCGGAAATGTGAGCTTTAGGAACTTACTGTCAGGAAACATTTGGGGAAGATTGAGTTCCCTGAAGTTCGCGCGGATGACCGCCCCCGTTTTTTTCGCTTCAAACATTTCCCGCTTCACTGTCTCAACCAAGTGGCGTCCATCCAACGTAAAATCCGTCCAAAGGTCTTTTCTGGCCGCTAGGCCCTTGCCCCATTCGGCTCGCACGAATCCATATGGCCCGAATTTCTTTAGAAGTCGTTGCATCGGGGCCTTAAAAATGAACTTCCAAATTCGCTCTATAAACGAAACAACAGCTAAGAAAGCTACTAAAATAAGTAACGAAATGACCTCGAATCTAGTCACCTTCGTGTGCTCCCACTGTAAGGCGCGAGATGCCGCTTCGCGGGGAGAAGTCTGGGATTCCACGCATAGGTAGAACCACGAATAAATCCCTACGACCCATGCAATGAGCTTGAACAGGAAGGCGCTGAGCTTCTGCATGAAATGTTTCTCCAGTAATCGGGTCGGCCCGGCGCGGTGCTGCCGCTGGAGGCAACAACACCGCCCCGGACTCACGGCGGATAGCTATTCCGCCGCTCCCGAATACTGGATATTGTCTCGAATGCTGAAGATGTTGTCGAATTGGCTGCATTTGCGGGTAAGATGTTGGCCTAATGATTGCGCCTTATTATTAACAGTGCGATTGCGAGCGCAAGTTGAGAGAGGAGGGCGGCTATTAGCATGACGTTATCCTCCACTGCGACGATAAATGAACTGGCAGACGACCATTTCTTACTTCATCCTGTTGGTTGGCAATTTCTTTCTTGCGCTCGTCGTGTGGGTGGATCGAAAAAAACACAAGAAAGATCCCAAAGAACCATTGGAGCGGCTTAGCTATCGGTTGCTCGCAATTGTTGTGGTATTCGATGTGATAGGAATTTGCCTTGCGGGGTGGGGAGAATACGCCACCCGTGCGCCTCGGACTCTCAATTGGCTTGAGCGACGAACGCTTGGGCAGGAATTGTCCAAATATCGCGGCCAGCGGTTTCGCGTTGTCGTAGCGGCAGATAATCTTGAGGGATTGGGATTCGCTCAAATACTGGCTTCTTGCCTTCGCGATGATTGTGGCTGGAAGGGGTCGGTTGGCATATTTGATCGGGTAATTTTGTCGCCCGGGGTTGCTGTCATACCCAGCGGCGATGATGTTATGACAGATATAAAATTGGGGACCGGAATGCCGATCTTCCACAGTTTGTATGTGGCGTTTGACGACGCTGGCGTGCAAACATCTTCGATGGGAGCGGGCATTCCCTTGGAAGATCAACCCCCGTTCGGAACGATTGACATCTATGTTGGCCCCAAGCCGTAGCTCCTCCCCCCTTCCGTTGTGCAGACACAACTTCTGTTGTGCAAGTGGCTTCCGTTGTGCAAAGCTGACAAATAGCATTTTCTCGTTCATGCCTTCTTCCTCCGCTTCCTGCCGTTGGCCTGGGCGGCGGCGATCTTGGCTTTGGAGCGGGATTTTCCGCCTTTGCAGCCATACTCAGCGGCGAGCGCCCGACGAATCTCCTTAGAGATCGTTATTACTTGGTTGGTTCCGTATTCGTGCATCTGTTTCACCTGTCGCATGTAAAACACTTATATCCGCTAAGTCGCGTGTGATACCGTTGTCCGCCACACTTCTGGCATCGACCGCGTTTTTCCCACACCTTGCGGAGTATTTCGCCTGCAATTTGGTCGTCCGTCCATTCTCTGAAGGGATTCGGTTCGCCAGCGTTTCGGACGGCAAGAATCGCGGCATTCGTTCGAGTGACGGCTTTTTTCAAGCAATCCGACAGACGGCCTGGACAGATTATCGCGTCGATTCCATCCGCCAACCCACCGCCGTCGGGAATTGCTTCCCAAGCGGTGAATTCGATTTGCAATCGCTTCACGTTATCCATCGTCAGAATACCCTAGCCGCTTGGCTATCGAATGTCAAGCATAGAATATTTCGAGTCGTCTGGATAATTTTCCGATTCAATGATTGACAATCCCAAGCTGGTTGGGTTAAAGTATAGGCATGAACGCTAACGAACGATTCAAAAGACGAAGACTTTCTTGGAGAAGCGATATGAGCAGTATTGTAAAGTATACACCGGCGATGGAATCCAAGCTTCGAAACGTGTCGAGTCTCCCCAGGGGCCTACGATGTAAATTCCTCGTCTGCCTTAATGGGGAAAACGGTGAGTTGATTGCAAAGCAATGGCATCGCGTTCGCCCGAAAATTTCGAAAAATGAAACCCTCGTTACCTTTTGACTTGACTAAGCCAAGCTGCTTTGCTACCCTTCCCTCGCCGACGCAATTGGGCGTCGGGAAATGGAGAAAAAGATGAAATCAACAACGAGAACTGAATTGGTTGGAAACCTGCGGGCTGGCGATATTATCAAGCTCCACGTTATTCCCCTAAAGGTTATCGAAGTTGTCGCTGGTCCTACCGATTCGTGGGCCTGCCGCGATCACGGTTACTACATCAGGGCGGCGTTAGTCGAGAATCCCAAAGATATAACATTCTATGGGCCGTATCCAGATGCCCATGTTGTAACGTTCGCCTAACCCCCAACGCGCCGCGATGCGGCGAAGGAAATAACGTGTCCTACAAGCTTAGAAAAACTAAGGCCGTTATGGCGAAGGCCAGAGCTATCCTCCGGAGTATTCCTCGTGTCAAAGGCGAGACACGAACTGCGTACGCCTGCGGAGACTGCGGAACAGTCTTTGGGCGCAGATATATTCCCCATGGCATTGGTCGAGGACTTACTATCGGAGCTTGCATGTGCCAGTTGACCGCGCATCGTCCAATGCTAGAGATACTTTCGTACCGTCCTTAACAGCCGCGATGCGGCGGGAGATGAAGAGATGAAAAAGACCAATAATCACAAGCCGCACATGCATAATGCTGGTTATGTGACCGAGCGAAAAAGCAACCACCCGAAGCTACCAGGACACTTCGTTGTCTATGACAGGGACGCAAACCCATCGCCTGGCATTGACGCCGATGAACGCTGGATCGTCATGCACGAACCATCATCATACCACGTCGCCTGCCCAAGCTTGAGTAAAGCCCGCGATTTGATGGTCGCGATGGCCGCTGGTTCGGACCACGTGGATCTTGGACAACATGAGGTGAGGTCATGAATCACAAAGAACTTTTGGACGATGCGAAGGACGCGATTGATAAGCTCTTTTCCGATCAGAGTGTCGGTAGGAGCACAACTCGCGAATCTCTCGAAGAATTGAAAGACGAGATCGAAACGAAGTTGGACGCGCTAGACAGCGATGACAATGCCGCCGACGAGTAACTTAACCCCCTTCACCGCCAGGCCGGAGCGCGGGGGAACAATTGTAAGGAACAGAACATGCTCGCATATCTTGGAAACCCCCAGATCAAAACTGATATCCTTGCCCAGCTTGAGGCCCACCGAAAGGCGGACCAACTCATCAAAGGAACCTATTGGCAAAACGGCAAGGGGTGTGCGGTCGGATGCACAATCCATAGCGGCCAACACAAAGAGTACGAGACGCGATTTGGAATTCCTCGACAACTTGCGCATTTGGAGGATTGTATTTTCGAGCGGCTTCCCAACGGGAAGTCAATGGAATGGCCAATCCGCTTTATGTCGGCGATCAAGGTCAACTCCGATCTGTCGATGGTCTGGCCGAAATTCGCGTTGTGGATTCTCGACGGACTTCCCGCGAAATCAGATCGAACCAAAAAGGCTATCTCTGGCGTCCGTGAATTGTATGCGGAATGGATCGAAACATCCGTGAAACCATCCGACGAAAGGTGGCGCAAGGTTCATGCTGCTGCTGCTGCTGCTGCTGCTGCTGCTGCTGCTTATGATGCTGCTTATGATGCTGCTGCTGCTGCTGCTGCTGCTGCTGCTGCTTATGATGCTGCTGCTGCTGCTGCTTATGATGCTGCTGCTGCTGCTGCTCGAATTAAATTTTGGATTTCGGCCAGCGACAAGCTAATCGAACTGTTGGAAGCGGCTTAACCATCCCACTGCGGGAAAGAGAGACAGATGAGCAAAAAGTATTTCAAAATCACCGTTGAGGGCATCGGCCAGTTCCCCTACGACATGCTGCGCTACGATCAATGCTTTCCATTTACCGAGACGGACAGCGCAAATATTTCGTTGCGGTACGAAAAAAGACAAGTGACGCTCCGCGCATCAATGCCGCCAACTCGCGAGCGTTGGCAATCATTTATGTGGCGAGTAGTTGAAGTTGACCAATATTAGCCTTCCCGCCCGGCGCGGCGGGGAGAGGAGATAGGAAGATGATACGCATGCCCCGAGAACTTGTGATTCGATGCTGCAAACAATACGCCGCCCGCGATGCAAATGCGGGAATGTGGGTTGGGACAGGAGTTCCGGACTGCATTCAAGAGGCTCTCAAGAAACATGTGTCTCACATTGACGACATCAGCCAATACGCGGTTCTTGAATCCGTTATATCTCATTTGGCAATCGCGCTTGTGGCAGCAGAACTTTAACCCGCCCTCCGGCGGCGAAAGGTGAAAGATGAACGATAACCCCCTCGAAGACGTAAGTACGGATGATCTCCTGCAAGAGCTTCGCCGCAGATCGAAGACGATGTTTTTCGCGATGCGACCGATGGCCGATCACCACGACTTCACAGCGGTAATCGCACTGGCGGTTGATGGGCGCAAACCTACAACCGCAGATGACCGTGATCGATGCTTAGGGTTGGCATCACAAGCAATGCAATATGCCGTCCCGAAAAACGTTGGTGATTAGTTCCCGCCCGATTTCCCCAGCACCTGGCGCACCAGTTGCTCCAGCTCGTGCATCCGCGATTCCAAGTCGCTCGGAACAGCTTTGCCGACCGTCCGGTCCATAATCTCCGCATACGCCGCGCGGTCGCCTTCCTTTGCCATCTCCACCATCTTGCGGGAGGCTTCGAGCATGTCTGCTGGCGTTGCGGCCTTGAACAGCACCGCACGTAATAGGGCGATTCGCCGGGCATGTGGGGCTGGCTTGCCCTTGTTCAATTGGTTGCCTACCGCAAACCGCCCCCAGCGGTCGTGAGAGGCCGGAGTCATCTTGTCGGGAATCGTTCCACGCTCGATTACGGAAACGTTTTTATCCCCTTCAAGGTCACTCATAAACGCCTCACTAACCCACCTAGGAACGCATTACAAGCGTCGGCGACGATTTTGTGGGGTTAGGTGCCTTGGGGCGGGATTTTGGCGGTGGCGACGCGTGGATTTGCGACATGTGGTTTTCGGAAATCGCGGGAAAAACAGAGTCAGAGTCAGCCTCCCGTGCGCCAGAGCTTTTAGGAATTCCCGTACGGCGCATAAGGACTTATGGCGCTTTTATCATTTCTTCCTTATACGCGAAGAGTAAGGGTTGACTCTGTAAATCATATATGAATGACCAAATAATCAACTTTTAAGGCAGAGTCATATGTTATTTAAATCTATAGATATGGTGTTTTTGAATAAGAATCGCCGTTTTTAGCAGAGTCAGAGTCAAGTGGCCGTGACTCTGTGACTCTGTGAATATTGTGAAATTGCTTTATCTATTATCACATCCATAGAGTCACATATGTCTGACTCTGTTCTGACTCTGTGTTTTTGGATGTGTGACTCTGTGCTCAATCTGGAATGGTCGAGTCCGCTTCAACGGCAATTTCAGGCACATACGTTTTTGGGAATAGCTTCCAAGTTGCCCCCGCCGAGTCGTCTTTTTTGGGATCGACATCGAATTTGAGAATTCCCACTACTCGCCGCCGAAACTGTTTTAATTTGGAACCAATCATTCTGGCGGTTGGCGTCTTCCCTGGCCCTGTCTTTGTAATGGCCTCAACCGCCGCCCGCATGGCAATGTCGATATCCCCCTCGGAGCGCAATCGCGGGTTGTATAGACGGTTGATAAGATCGGCACAGGTCATGCCGATTCCGTGATGGTCAAATTGGTCCCATGCCTTGACTAAATCCCGCAATTGAATTCCCGTCTCATCAGATAGCTCCATCATATTCGCCCGCGTATTGCATGGATCAACTTGTCCGATCCAAATCAAAGCGTTGCGGATCAAATCCGACCATCCCTCGAATGATCCGAAGGCCGACAGTTTTTCCTTTTTGGGAGCACCGGCGCGAAAATAAGCCATCAAAATCGTCAGGGCATACGACAATAATTGGGGACGGGATTTCAGGATATGCGAACGAATCTTGGGAATTTTGAAATTATTCCGCTCCTCTGGTCGTTCTTCTTGTGAGTCTAACCGGATATGAATAGCCCGACGCGCCGCATCCGCGGCGATGGTGAAGTTGTTCCCCGTCGCGTACCACGTCGTGTAAAGCGGAACCTCTTTCGTCTCGCTATATCCTAGAATCCGATCCTCCCAACGTGTGGCCGTCAATGCCCGATCAATCGCGTCATTGCCGAATGTTCCCGTGACGTTATCGAGCAGCACCATCGACCGGCCAGCCAACGCAATAGCCGTGATTTTCTTCGCCATTTCCACGGGATCAGCCGAATATCCGCTAACCGGCATCTCGCGGCCCATGATGATAAGCGCGGCGACTTGGCACGATAATCCTTTGCCGGAACCCCGCACGTTGCCGTCCGTCAGAAATGCCGGGGAAGGCCCATCAAACGCAAACCTCGCCAGTGGCGTCAAAAGGCTGGCGAGCCACGCGGATCGATGCTCCGACAGTTCAAAGGGGAAATCCGAAACAAGTTCCAACAGTTTATCCACCGCGATTGAGGCATCGTCCATATCAACTTCGCCGATAGCCGGAAATTCCTGGGATGGGACGTACAAAACTCCAGTTTGTTCATCGTATCCTGCTATCTGATGCAGTGAGCCATCTGCCCGTAATACCGGAGCATCAGAAATTGCCCGAAGGCCACGGACATTCGGCCACTCGCCCCGCGCCAGAATCATTCCTGGAAGCCAAACTGGGACGTGTGTACGAACATCTTTCCACCCCTCTTTTGTTTTGATCTTCTGCATGAGCTTCGCCCGTCGATTGATCCGTTCGCGTACCCATAAGGGAGAAGCTTCTATAATCGTGGGGTCGCCGATAATTCCCTTCCGTTTGCTCCGTTCCGCCGCATTGACAACATGAACCAAAGCGCCGGCACGATGATAAAGTTCTGGGTCACCCTCAATTGCCTCAACCGTTCCGTCCGCGACAGTATGCTCATCGGTTGACACGAAGATTTCTGGTCGATTGTCTTCTTCTTCGCTCGCGTCGCCGGGGTGCGCGTGTTCAGGCGGTTCGATCACCTCGGGGTGACCGTTATCCCCAGTTTCAACGTCGGGATGGCCGTTTTTTCGCGTCGATGGGGCGCGAGTTCGATCGCGTTTTTTGCTCTCCAATCGCCGCTTCTCAAAATCCGTCGGCTCGCGGGGGGATTGACTAAAAGCCTCTCGCAACGAGGCCATCGCTTCATCGACAGAATATTCCTTGTCGCCTCGCGGACAACGGGCGCAAAAATCCTGAATGATTGGCGTGGCTTCCGATTCGCTAAGCCGGGCATCACGCAACTGGCAGGCCAACCAAAAGCCGGTGTTATTTCGATTTCCTACTCCGACTATCGCCAGCGCTTTTCCCAGCCAATAAGGTCCGGATTCCGTCACGGTTCTTTCAGCCGGCGGAATCGCCTTTGGTTTCTTTTTTGCGTCCCGATTGGCCTCAATTACCCCGTAAATCCATCGCGGCATTTCCGCGACCTCGAAATCGTTGAGCCATTCGTATTGCCTGCCGCTGGGCACACGAGAAGGGGCCACGACAATGTATCCGCCGTTACCCCGCGTATCGATCTTGTCTCCTAGAACCGGCCCTGGCGGCTGGGTGTTAGCAACGGGATGAAGTGGATCGAATTTGAACAGATAATGCTCTCCCCCCTCTCGCGGCGTCCGCTGACGCAATGTTTCTGGGAGTGTTCCATATTCCTGTTGAAGCACTTCCAAAGATTGCTGGCCATAAACGCCGTCAATATCTACCGCGATGACTCCACTGGCCAAACCCGTCGCCAGCCCGATATTCGCCTGCGGCCACATCGTCCACCAGCGGCGGATTTGCAGCTCGTCAATCGTCGCGTCTTTTAACCCCGATTCGGTTCGCGGGTGTTTGGCGGGAGATGTACACTTATCCCCCAGTGAACATGAGCAAATCAACTTGTCCAGCCTGAGAATTGGATTGTGGAGAGGCAGGACGAGCCAGCCCCGTTTAGCATAGGCCAGCGCGTGCGAGAGCATATCTTGCGGAAGTTCGGCTTCCATGCCCTATTTCCTGCTTCGATCCTGTGCGACATGTCCGGTCTGCTTGAAATACTCGGCGCGGCAAATCGCGTCGACGTCGGTGTTCTGTTCGCGAGGTATCCATTGGGCTTCCCAGCTTGTGCAAATCTCGCGGAGCAATTCGAGGCACGACGCGCGAGCGGGGATCAGCTTTTCAGAATTGCAGGCATATTCTCCGGTCAATTGCCGAATCACTAACTGAGAATCACCACGGATGATAAGTTGCTTGCACCCTCCCAAATTCTTGACCCGAATCAAACCGATGTAGAGCGCTCGATATTCCGCGAGGTTATTGGTGTTTCTGGGATCGGGAGGCCGATGCACTACCCCACTCATCACTCCGTCGGGGCGGTGCAACAGGAACGCTCCGCACATCGTTCCGCCAGGATTTTTAGGTTCGCATAGACCATCGAAGTAGAGAACTAAATCGCCGTCTTCAGGCTTATCAGGCATGATTCACCTTCGCCGAAGTGAAAAAAGGGTCGATTTGTTTGGCTCATCAAATTCACAATCTAGGCGCTGGCCAGCGACTTCGATTCGCCGGAGGTAAAGGGGATTCCGGGGAATAACCAGTTGGGGTCTATGAAAACAACTGCGTTGGAACTCGATCCGCGGCAGTGAATTTAATCCCGCGAGGTTGAATTGAGCTTGATGAGCCAAGTAAATAAATCCCGTGAAAAAGATATGAATTATTCTACCGGCTTGATATTTTCCACAAGCCATTGGCGAACTGACGCAAACCGCTCTTCCGGCGTCTGTTCGACAAGTTTGTCGCCGACCCATTTGTCTCGGGTTCTTTCATCGTTGACCCACTCGATTTCCTGGATGAGGCAGGGCGCAACGTTGAATAATTTTCCGAGAGTTGCGTGCTCCTCGGGATCAAGCTTATCGAGGTCAGGAATGTTTCTCGTTTTGCCGCCAGCACCCAGCAGGCACACGTCATCCTTCCCGTCAACGAGTACATCAGCAATAATCCGCTTAAGCGGCATCGCGTCTAGTGCGGCGAGGCAATCGCGGAGTAAAGCTTGGCCCCGCTTGCCGCGAATGGCGCTGGCGACTTGCCCTCGCCACATCGCCAATTCCTTTTGATCTAATTCGTCGGTGTATCCGCTTCGCATATTTGCTCCGAAGTGAAAAAGAAGCCGTACCCCGTTAGAGTAAAGTCCGGCAGGCCAGCGGGCGTGCGAACACGGGGTACGGCTGTTCCAAAATTTATGCAGGCTCAATATCGAAATGGCCCGGCGCTTTACTCTGCCGGCACTTTATAACGCGAACCTACAAAGTCAAATAAAAAACCCGGCAAAGCACAACGGCTCGCCGAGCAGATTAAGGGGGGTTGGCCTTACGGCCTTGAGCTTGCACTTTATCTCGCGGCCCGGAAATGTCAACGGGGAAAGGCCCAAGGTTAATTCCGAAAATTATTCTGCAAATTATCCTTGACAACTAAAACCTATCAGATAGGATATGAAACGTAATCGATAGTGATTACCACTTTTCAGGAGTCTCATATGCAAAGTTTCATGATTCATGCGGGCGGCAGCGAAGTTGGAATCGACGAAGTTCGCCGCGTTCAGATGCCGGAAGCCACCGACAGCTACCAGCCCATCGCGCACGAGCGCATGATCGAACTGGTCACGGGAGCCATGGCGGACATGGGCCTTGTCATCGCCCAGCAGCAATACGCCCTGGCGAAAGATGGCCAGCGGTTCTTCGGCCTATTCGATCTTCGCGGCGACCAGCCAGATTACAATCTGGTGTTTGGCCTTCGCAACTCGCACGACAAGACGTTTCCCGCCGCGATCTCGCTCGGTAGCCGCGTCTTCGTCTGCGATAATCTGGCCTTCTCCGGCGAGATTCAGATCAGCCGCCGGCACACGCGGCACATTGAACGGGACTTACCCGCGCTGGTTGCCAAGGCGACGGCGGCGCTGGTGGAAAGCCGGCAGGTCCAGCACAAGCGGATCGAGGCTTACAAGGGTTTCGAGATTGACGACCGCTCCGCGCACGACCTGATCGTCAACGGAGCTCGCAATGGCCTGTTCCCTGCTTCGGACATCATCAATGTGGCCAAGGAATGGCATGAGCCGACCTATGAAGATTTCCGCCCGCGTACGGGTTGGAGCTTGTTTAACGCCTTCACGGAAGTCGCCAAGCGGTGGGGCAATGCGTTGCCAATGCGGACGGCCAAGCTACATGGCGTATTCGATTCGGCCTGCGGCGTCGTGAGCCGACTTGAATCGCTGCGGAGCGAAGCGACGGAAGATATACAAGTGGCCATCAGCAACTAAGTCGGATCGACAATTTCGAGCCTCTCGACGCGGACTAATCCTCCGCGTCTTTTACCTTTGCCTTTTGGAGGAAAGATGTCCGATAAATATCATAATCGAAACGTGCCTTGGTATATGCCCGTCAACACACCGGCTATTGACCTGAGTCCAAACGCGGGATGGACACAACCAGACGAATTGACGGCTAAACAAAAAGCCGCGAAAGCCGCGCATGCGAACCGACAGAATGCTAGGCGCGCCCACGTTAATAAATTCTTTCCGGAGAGTACCAGATTTGCTATTTGGCTGGAAATAGAGGATCGCTCCGAAACTCGCGGTAGATGCACGTCATGCGATTTTGGCCGCCGAAAAGACTGCAAAAACTGCGAGGGACGTGGATACGTAATTACCGAGAATAGGTTATTCCACATGGAGAGGTTGACGGGAACTGTCCGCTACATGAGTCGCGCAACTTGGGATGGCTGTTGCGTCATGGTCACTTGGGACAAGGGCCAAACAAAATATCGCACGAATCTCGGCCTCGCAAAATTCGCCGATGGGGCTTTCCGATTGGTTTCTCTTCCCATTCTTTGCTAAAGTGAGATCATGAAGCCGACCGCCGAAGAGGTTAAAAAAGTGATGGGCTGGGTGGGAAGCCATACCAGCAAACGCAAGGCGAAGTCCAGCGCGGACAACGGCAAGCGAGGCGGTAGACCAAAGGCGAACCCCAAATAAAATCCCGGCGTCAAACAGACCGCCGGGAGGACGACGCAGACTCGCGAAAAAACTATCGCGGGGGCGGGGGAAGTCAACTCACGTTCGGAAGCTCGTAATCCTTCTCAACTCGCCCGTGTTCCTTTTTCCCTTTGACGCACGGACTCATATAAAACCGTCCGGCGTATTTTCCAAACAAAAGTCCTTTATTGAATTCGGGGCCATACTCCGCGAAGTGACCACGGCATTTATGGAATGGCATCACGTCGATTTCAACTCCGGGCGAAGTGGATTTAGCCCCGGGCGGCTTCACGACCAAGGTGTGATAACGGAAGTAGCTGGCATCTCGCATAGTGCGTTTTGCTGCGCGACGAATTGTTTTTTCATCCAAAGTCTTGGCCGAAAGTTCAATGTTTTTGCACGATAGAAGTGAAAGGCAGGTCAGCAGCACTCCGGCGAAAATAACAGTTAGCTTTTCAAGAGAGGTGTCAAGTTCGCTCTCTGCCCTCAATAGCTTTTCCCTCAATATTGCATACTCCTGCACAGAGCATATTTCAGGATTACCGAATTCCTTATCCGCCAAAAAACCGTCGCGAGTCATCTTGGATATTCGATAGTCGCCGCAATATTTTCCGCCTTTGTCCAAGAGGAATGAAAAAAAGCATTGCGCCGACACGCGATCATTGACGATTCGTATGACGATGGCGTGAACCCGCCTCGCTTCATTTTCTTGATCGGTCGCCGCAATATACATACCCTCATGCTGATTGCCGCGAACAAATTCCATGTAGAATTCGTCGAATGGCAATGCGATTGTGAACCTCTCCAGGTCCGCTGGAGAAATTTTCTCGACATCTCCCTCTAAATCAGAATGCCATGGAACGACGATAATGGGGGCCATGACAATTCTATTCACAAAATAAGGAATTGCGTTCGCCATGTTGTTTTGTTCACAAATGTGGGCAATTGCCAATAAGACCGGACAATCTACGGCATACGCTTCCACCGTTAATCCCTCATTCAAAATCCGCTTCCAAAGTTTGGCGTGTTCCATTTTCAACTCACATCCGCATTCTTCCTCGCCGCCTCTTCCAACTCCCTCGCCTTGCGGACGATCCGCTTGAACCTTTCTTCGGCGCGGGTGCGGCGGGTGGATTCCATCGGCATCGCCACGCCCTTCGCGGTGTCGAGGTTGTCGAACCTATCCCACGCTCCAAGCAAATCAAACGCTGCCCTTCTAACAGGATCGACAGCCTTGTTCCCGCTAACGATAGCGGCGATCCGATCAAAAAAGTATTGTCGATCATCGTCCGAAATCGTTATTTCGCTGTCGATGAAGTCTTGGGGGAAAAGAATTGCCTTTCCGAAATCGAGCCGGATTCCGATTTCCTCGACTCTCCCATCGCAAGCGAAGAACGCCGTAGCCAGATAGCTATCTTTGTTCCCCTCAACCCTCAAAGGATGTATGCCATTACGGGGAGGAATCGAATTGATATGGGTGATTGTCATGGTTCCCACGCTTTCAGCAGGTCGAAGGCGGCGGAGCGAATAGCATCATTTTCAGGCATAATTACCCCACTGTTCTGCCATTGCGATGGCAACACCCGCAAAGGTCCGGCTACGCTCTTTCCATCGATCCTTGCCCGGGGGGCAGCGATGAACGGCAGACCACCGCTTGTGCTCTTCTGTTCCCTTGGCTGGCGGTGTCAGGACGTTCGTGCGAGCAAGCCTCGGAATATTCCGCAGCCACAAACACGTCGCCTTGAATCGCGGCACACCGAAATGCCACGGCTGCACAACTTGGTCCTGTTCGCGGTCGATCAACTTTTTTGCGTGGCAGTGCATTATACTATTCTCCGAATACCCTAGCCGCGAATCTCGAAGCGTGACATTGAAAACGTCCGCCGCTTCTCGTAATTCGTCCCACCGGCCCGGAGTTGTGTGAAGCCATTGGACGCCCGAATTCGCCATTACGCGGCATTCGTAATGAAATCCGATGAAATCCCAACTCTCCTGAATCACCGATTGAAATTTGCCGATGATGTGCTTGCCGGATCGCTCGCTTGGTAAAAGATCGCACGAATACGCTTCATGGCCGCGTTTCGCGAACTCGTCGCGAACAATTCCCGAAAATTCGCAGGCGATCAAGACTCGCATATTACCTCGCGGCGGAGCGGATTGGGTCATTATCCGGCACTGATAAGCCTTTCCGGAAATCCCTCTCGCTCGCTGATGGCGTTGAACTTGCGAATGATCGCATCGGCCAAAGACCGCCCCATTCGAGTCGCAGTGAGATCGGCATAAATGACGGAATCCGCAAGTTCGTCCATGATTTTTTCTTCGGCATCGTTCAAATCTGCCGGGGTATTTCCGTGTTGCTGAATTCCACTCAATATGCGTCGATGTTTCTTGCCTGCATCGCAAGCCTCACCGGCTTCGCCGGCAAACGCCGTGAGCCAATCGTTGACGCTCCATTCATCCAATCCGCCTTTGTGCCAACGCGCCGAGCGTATCAGGTTCATTTCTCGAAGATGTGAAAAAAGGAGCTCGCTCATATCGGAGTTTCCTTGTTCGGATTGGGTCGGGGGAGGGGGTCATTTAGTCCTCATAAATTCGTAAACGAATACCCAAGGATTTTCGCCGCCCTTGTCCCCATGAATAGCCGCGAGGCCGAGAACGGTGAGATTCGTTGTCATATGACGTAATCTCCCGCTTCCGCCAGCCGCGAGTTATTGCGGAAGGCGATGAATTCTTTATCCGCGACACTGAGGCTTATTACCTCCCGCGTCGTGAAGCGGAATCCGCAGGTGCATCGAAAACGGCGGCGGATGGTATTGTTTTTCGATGGGCGCGAATCGATCATTGCGATTCGCCGGTCATTGTCATCGCCAGTATCGCCCTTGCAACGCGGACATTCGAACGCGGAAAGCAGAGAGTTAATCGCCATCTTTTTTCTTCCCTTCCGCCGCAGCGAGCGCGGCAAGACTCGCTCGGGAATAGTCGCCAACGAAATATGAAGCAGCGTAGGGATATTCTTTGCGATTCTCGGCTCGTGGCGGACGGTCCAAGCGGAGCCTTGCGGGCCATACGCCTGCTTCGCGAGGGAGATTGCGTCCCAAGAGGTCATCATGGTTTGTTTTCCGCGAACCATTCCCGCAATTCGTTCGTCCGCGATATGAGTATCGGAACAAGCCACATCAATTCCTTTTCGGTAAAAGACATTTCGTGCGCATGATATTTTCCCGTCTGCGTGATCGTCGTAAATGTGTTCTTTCCGGGATGACTTTGGCAAACTTTTATTGTTCGCCATTCGCTAACGCAGATTTTCGCTTTCATTGTGGAACAGCTTAGCGGGGAATTTCTTTGTGTCAAGCGGAAAATTTTCCGCTTGACACAACAGAATTCCCCGCTAAGCTATTCTCGCGTGAACAATCACAAACTTTTATCGACGGAAGAGGCGGGGAAGATTTTGGATCGGACCCGGCAGCAAGTCGGGAACCTGATTCGCCGCAAAATACTTCCTGCCGAGCGGATTGGGAACAGCTACTGCATTAAGAGGGCGGATGTGATTGCCGCCACGCGACGCCCGGACGGCAGGAAAAGGAAGCGATAATGGCAGCAGAAATCATATGCGACGGATGCGGCAATTGGTTCAAGCCGAGTAAATGGTTTGAACGAAGTGACGACGATGGAATTCAGTCCGCTTGTTCGCGCGAATGTATCGAAAAGATCGCGGATAAATCCGGGAAAACATCGGTCATCATACCGATCTAGACAACCGTTTAAATGCGAAAGGAATGCGGCGATGAATGAGATCACATACAAAACGATTTCCCCGACTTCGATTGCTGTAAAACTGGACAACCGCTTGGTCGGCCATATTAAGTCAGAAGGCGACAAATGGAGGTATTACACGCAAAAAAGCAAGGGCGACTTGTTTGACAGCATCGAAGATTGCAAGAAATCGCTCTCCGGAGAATCCGAATGAAAACCTTTACCCAAAAGAAAATCTGCCGCCCGCGAGGGGCAGAGCTTGTGCGGCAAGCTGTCAATCAGATTATTCGGACGCCGGAAAAATACAACCAAAATACAGAAGGCACAAATAGATGCGGGAGCGCTCACTGCTTTTAAAGCACATGAAAAACGGCAAGCCGGTTCGCAAGTTGTGGGCAGAATTGAATGCATTAATCGAATCGCTTTCTCTCCCCTCTCCCTCGACGGCGGGGGAAGAAATGAAACAATAAATTCACGGGATACCAATCGTCTCCGGCGCGATTGACGGACCCGATTAAAAGATAGCCGGAATGGAGACACGCAAATGGCAGAACGAAAACTTAAGGGAGGCGATCCAAAATCAGCAAAGCCATCCCGACCAAAGATACTCATCTTTGGGAAAAGCGGTGTCGGCAAGACTTGGAATTCCATCGATTTCCCGCTGGTCTACTACATCGATACCGAGGGCGGAGCAGACCTAGAACACTATACCGACAAACTGAAGAAGGCTGGTGGAGCGTATTTCGGGCGCGAAGACGGTTCACTCGATTTCAATGCGGTAATTGAGGAAGTTATTACGCTGGCGACCACAAAACACCCCTACAAAACGCTGGTGATCGATAGCTTTAGCAAGCTGTTCGGAACCCATATCGGCAATACCGAAGAGAAGATGCTGGCGGCGAATAAAAAGGTCGAGTTTAGCATCGAGAAAAAAGAGGCAATTTCCCTGACCCGGAAGTTGGTCCGCTGGATCGACAAGCTCGATATGAATGTCATCCTCATTTGCCACCAGAAAGATCAATGGACTAAAGGCGAGGTTACCGGGCAGACGTTCGACGGATGGGAAAAACTGGAATATGAATTGCATTTGGCATTGCAAATTACGAAGCAGGGAAACTCACGCAAAGCCCGCGTCACAAAAACACGGCTCAAGGAATTCGAGGATGGATCAACATTCGACTGGTCCTATCCGAGCTTCGCGAAGCTGTATGGTCAAGATGCGATCGAATCAGAATCGACGCCGATCATCCCGGCGACGGGCGAACAGGTCAATCGCCTTAACACCCTGATCGATCTGATGCACGTCGGAACGGACATTACCGACAAATGGAAAGAGAAGGCAGGTGTCGAAACGTTCGACGAGATGGACACCGAAACCATTCAGAAGTGTATCGACTTTTTAACCAGCCGAATTCCGGCAAACGCAGCGAAATCAGCTTGAAAGGAAAACCAAAATGAAATTTTCCCCGAAAACCGAAAAAGAGGTCAGTCAAACCAAACTTCTCATCCCCGGCGAATGCGACTTCACGGTCAAATCCGCCACCGACGAAACGAGCAAAACCAGCGGCAACGAAATGATTAAATTGATGCTGGAGGTTTTTGACAGGGAAGGAACCAGCATCATCATCTACGACTATCTCGTAGCCGTGGATGCGATGGCCTTCAAGATTCGTCACTTCGCCTACGCGGTCGGGCTTGGAAGCCGCTACGAATCCGGCGATTTCGATTCATTCGATTGCGACGGCAAGAGCGGAAAATGCAAGGTGCGGACCCAGCCGGAGAAGGATGGATATCCGCCAAAGAGCGTGATTGCAGATTATATTCCACTGGAAGAAGGATCGGTTGCGCCGAAACCAAAATCAGCGCCACCTAAGACCGCAAATCCAAAGGCGGCCGATCCGATTTCGGGGGAGGCTCCTACATTTACGGATCAGGATATACCATTCTAATCGAAGCTTCCCGTTTGGGAGATGATCGACGGCGGGGGATTGTGGAGTTGAATATGAAAATTTATGTGGCATCGTCATGGCGAAACATTTTGCAGCAAAACGTTGTCCATACGCTTCGCGCTGTCGGTTATGAGGTTTACGACTTCAAAAAACCCCGACCAAACGACAACGGTTTTTCTTGGAAATCCATCGATCCGAATTGGATGGCATGGACGCCGGAGGAGCATCGTGAGGCGTTGAAGCATCCTATTGCACAAGCGGGATTCAAGAGCGATATGGATGCGCTCCGCAAATGCGAGGCGTGCGTTCTCGTGCTTCCGTGTGGGCGTTCGGCCCATCTTGAACTTGGATGGGCGGCTGGCGCTGGAAAAAAAACCTACATCCTTGAAATCGAACCCATCGAAGCCGATTTGATGTACCTAATGTGCGACAAACTATTCACGACGTTCGATGAGCTTTTACAGGAATTCGTGCCGCTATGACCTCCTTCACCTACCGCACCTTCCAAATCAGCATCCGCATGGACGGCAGCGGCTTCCGCGCACACTGGCAGTTCAACGGATACCACGCCTGTACGCAGTGGGGGAGGACGAAGGCGGAGGTCGCACAGATTGCGAGGGATCGGATTGATGCGTGGTTCTCGGAAGAGGCGGACTTGTTTGAGGCGAGATTGATGGCAACGGAATAGCTTTTTAGGAGTACAATTATGGAACTTAACCCCAATCACCCGACGACCAGCAAGATGCACGATCATTGGCACAAAATCGCCGCGATGCTCGTGAATCGAATTCCCGGCAAACAGACCACCATCACACTGGATGAGGTCATGAAGCTCGGCGCGGATAATGTGGCGATCACGATGAAGGAAACGGTGGCTGGGATCGAGTTAAGAATCGTATCCATGGAAGAAGGCGAACGGTTTGCCAAACAGGAAGGCGGATTACCAGCATGAGCGATGAGACGAAATTAAATGTCGCTGTTTTTGTAAGCGACCGAAACGACGTGATGGTCCAAGTGCGCAATAATGCCCCCTTCTCATTCATGCCAGACGAGGCGAGGCATGTCGCCGAATTGCTTTTATCTGCTGCATCTGAAGCCGCGAACAACATCAGGATGAAACAGGAAGCGGAGCGGCGGAAGGCTGCCGAGGCAATTCCCGTTGACCGCTCTTGCCAAATACTAACCGATGGATCGCCAGTGACGCCAGATCACCGTGAAATCGACCCCGCGACAGGGATGCAAAAGGAATATGTCGTATTATGCGATCAAGAGCGGGCCAAGGGATTTGTACGGCCCGTTCGCCGATCTTATCGGCACGTCAAATGCGGCCACGTTACATCAATGGGACAAAAATTGGCGGAGACCTACGCCCGCGATCCGAAGTTTTATTCGGGGACGTTCTGTTGCAGTTGCGGAACCCATTTCGACCTGACCGTCGATAATCAACCGCAATTCACGTGGATTGATGATGGAACGGCGGTAGGATCATAGCAACAAAATAACCGCACCCCGTCCATAGCCGCCTCTCGACTCCATTCCGGGCGGTTCGCGGCTTGCAAGAGTTTACGTTGCGGTCGCGCGGGGTTTGCGGTTTTTGAAAGGAATCCAATGTTCACCGAATCTGGAAGCAGAATTCTCGAAAAGCTCGTCGCGTTGACGGATGCGGACAAGTTGAAGTGGAAGCCCGGAGAAAGCCGGAAGTTGGAAGCCACTCACGACGGCCATTCTTTCTCCATCATCCTGAAGAACCGCGGCGCGAAAGATCGCCACGAGTTCATTATGGAAATCCGCAGCGGCGAAAAGCGGCTGATGAAGGAATCCGTGAGAGGCGATAAGATTGATCCTGAGCTCATCGCTTTTTACGAAAAATGCCGGGCGATGGAACCCGCCGCCAGCATTCTCGATTCGCTGGCGAAACTGGACGGGGAGAAGGCGGAATGATCCTTTTTCTCTCTATTCTATTTCTCGATGCAATGTTGCTGGCACTACTTTTTGCTCTTATTGCCCGCAGATATAGGATCGACAACACGCGACTAGCGAAGGCCCTTGATCGAGCGAAACGCGGTGGATCATGAATCTGACCGACGCACAAATCATCCAGCAATACCGCAAGTGCGGCATCCCATTGCCGAAGAACCTTGCGCCGCCGGCAGATAAACCAGCCGTTCCGAAGTCGCGGTATCGGTCGAAATTGGAGGAAGCCTACGCGGCAGAATTGGACTTGCAAATCCGCTGCGGACTTGTGAAATTCTGGGGATACGAATCGATCCGTATTATGATCGCCGACGGCCTGACGTATAAGCCTGATTTTCTCGTGCAGATGGCAGACGGGACAATCCAGGTGAGAGAGACAAAAGGTTTCGAGAGGGAAGGCGACCGGAAAAGTTTTTTAATGGCCTCCGTCATGCTTCCCTGCTTTTTGTTCCGCATGATCGGGCGGCGCGACGGGGAATGGTATGTGAGGCGAGAGGTTCAGGGAGGAGTTGATTTACTGTGAGCGCCCTAACCCCTCCCCTGAAATGGCATGGTGGAAAACACTATATCGCGAGCAGGATCGTCGCGTTAATGCAGCCTCACATCCACTATGTCGAACCGTTCTTTGGCGGCGGAGCGGTCATGCTGGCCAAGAATCCAGAAGGCGTTTCCGAAGTCGCCAATGATTTGAATGGCAGACTAATCGGATTCTGGCGAGTGCTACAGGAGACAGATTCTTTTTCGCAATTCATCCGAAAAACACAGGCCATTCCTTTTTCCGAACAAGAGTGGGAAGATTCTCGCCAGCCGCGCGAGGATAAAATCGAGGACGCCGTTTCGTTCTTTGTGTTCTGCCGACAATCGCTCGCGGGGCGCATGGCTGGATTCGCGTCGGTTAGTCGATCCAGAACACGACGGGGGATGAATGAACAGGCAAGTGCATGGTGGACAGCCGTAGATGGCTTGGAAGCTGTCTATATACGAATGCGGCGCGTCCTGATATTGAATCACGATGCAATCAAGGTGATTCAGGAAAACGACGGCCCTGGCACTTGTCATTACCTTGATCCGCCTTACCCGCACTCATCGCGATCCTCGACAGGAGAATATGGAAACCTCGAAATGACGGATCCGCAGCACGCCGCCCTCTTGGAAACGGCGAAGCAATGCAGGGGCCAAGTGATTATCAGTAGCTACGATTCTCCCGTATATAATGAGACGTTGAAAGGCTGGAACCGACACGCATTCGAGCTTCCGAATAATGCGGCGAGCGGAAGTTCTAAGCGGCGCATGGTCGAGGTTTGTTGGACGAATCGATAATGCATATGAGCAAGCCACGCCGGATCGACGTGAAGAGGATAGATTGGAAAAAGGTGAAGGGAATTCAAAAGGGTCTCCCGAAACCGAAGAAGGAAAGAAAAACGAAATGAGTCTCGCGCATATCAACTTGTCTCCGTCGAATCCCAACGATTACGTCACATTTCTGGCAATCAAAAAACTCCCCCGCTTTCAATTCGTTGGCCGCACCGCCGTTATCCCGGAGGAGTATTTGGGATTAATCGGCTTGGAACCCTCACAAGTTGAACAAACAAACTATATGCCCCATAGGGGCCTGTTCGATTATCAGGCGGACATTTCCAAGATCGCGATTGCTAAACAGAAATACGCGCTGTTCGTTGCGCCCGGTTACGGCAAGACGTTCATGCAAACGGAATTTACCAATCACGCCATCAAGTGCCTTCCACCGGGAAAGTCTGCCTTGATGATCGCTCCGCCCATGGTTGTTCCACAGACCGTTGCCGAGATTGACCGATTCTACGGCGGAGAAATGAAAGTTGAGCAGGTGTCGGCCAAGAATCTGGCATGGTGGATGACCAACGGAGAATCACGAATTGGCATCACGAATTACGAAGCCTTGAAAGACGAAACGCCACAAGGGCGGCTAGGGGCATTAATTTGCGATGAGACAAGTTGCTGGAAAAACTTCGCCAGCAAGTGGGCAGCAATCTGCCTACGATTAGGAAGGGGGCTAGATTGGAAAATGTCCGCAACGGGAACGCCCGCACCAAACGACCGAATCGAGTATGCGAATCAGGCAGTATTTCTCGACCAGTATCCGACCGTAAATTCCTTCCTCGCCCGATTCTTTGTGAATCGCGGCCAGACGCAAAATCGATGGGAATTAAAGTCGCACGCATTACGGCCATTCTACACGTCTCTTTCGCATTGGTGCGTCTTCCTGAACAACCCCGCAACCTATGGATGGAAAGATAACGCCGGAACAATCCCGCCAATCCACGTTCATATTGACGACGTTCCAATGACCGATGAGCAAAAGAATCTGGCAATGGATATCACCGGCTCGCTCATCTATCACACGCCGGGCGGAATTGGCCAGCGGTCCAAGCTGGGCCAATTGGCGAAGGGGAAACACAATGGCGCGAGAATCCAGACTGAGAAGCCAGAATTCATTCGTCGCATGGTAGCTACTTGGCCAGACGAATCCACGATCATCTGGTGCATTTACAATGACGAGCAAGACCGGATGGAAGAAATGTTTCCCGACGCCGCCAGCATTCGCGGAGATACGTCATTCGGAAAGCGAGTGCAATTGCTGGACGAATGGAAATCTGGACAACGAAAGGTGCTGATTAGCAAGGGAGACGTACTCGGATTCGGCTTGAACCTGCAAAAGTGCTCACGGATGATCTTCAGTGGATTGCAGGATAGTTACGAGACATTATTCCAATGCGTCAAACGAGCCAACCGCGTTGGAAGTTCGCGGCCCCTCCACGTCCATATCCCCATCACGACAATCGAGCGCCCGATGGTTGAAACCGTGCTGCGTAAACAGCATATGATTGAATCGGATACAATCGAACAAGAGCGGCTATTCCGAGAGATTGGAATGTCGTTTGGAAAGGAAGTCCATGTTTCTTGAAGACACCGAAAGATTCAAAATCATTCACGGCGACTGCATCCCAGAAATGCGAAATATGCCGGAGAATTCGATCGACTTCTCGGTATTTTCGCCGCCGTTCCCATCTACCTTCGCATACACCAATATGGTCGCCGATATCGGTAATTCTGAGGAGTTAAAATCAGAAGCGAAATTGCACCTGTCGTTTTTCTACCGATCCATCCTGAGACTGATTAAGCCGGGCCGGGTCATGGCGGTGCATTGCTCGCAAATCAAGCGGCTCAAACGGAGCGGAGAATTGGGCATGTTCGATTTTCGTGGGCTGCTGATCCGCCTTGGCCAACGCGCCGGATTCACCTACGAATACGACTGGCTCATCACTAAAGATCCCCAGTCGCAAGCTATCCGCACGAAGGCGAGAAGCCTGCAATTCGCGGGATTGGAAGCGGATAGGGCGCAGTGCCGGGGAGCAATGGGCGATTACATTATTCTGTTCAGCAAGCCCGGTGCAAACGCAGTTCCGGTCGATAGTATAGCCCAAGTAACTCGCAACGATTGGATTCAATGGGCCGAAGCGGCATGGACAGATATCCGCCAGACGGATACTCTGAACGTCTCCGAAGGCCGGGATTCGTCCGATACAAAGCATATTTGCCCTCTTCAGCTTGGCGTCATTAATCGGCTGATTCGGATGTATAGTAATCCCGACGAAATCATACTCACGCCATTTTGTGGCATCGGCAGCGAAGTCTACATGGCTCTGAAGCTCGGACGCCGGGGAATCGGCATCGAATTGAAGGACAGTTATTACGAAGCGGCCATTCGCAATTGCCAGCGAGCCGAGACAATGGCGAGCAAAGATCAACTCGACTTATTCTCCGCTCCGAAGCCGGAAGCGATAACCACGCAGAATAATTCAAGTCTCATCCCCCTCGCACCGATATAAGATGCATGAACACAATATACATCGACGTGACCAGTCCCGAACCCCCGAATCTCCCAGAAGACGGGCATCCTGGCTGGAAGCGATTCAGGGATGATTACGAGTGGTTTTTGATCATGGGCGAGGAATCGGGATCCGATGGAGAGGAGCTTGATCCGGAGCGGTGGGACGGAGGCTGGTGAACCTCCATTGCCCAATCGAATTTGCGCTGTAGTTTGCGATACCATTTATCGTCCGCTTCGGCTTGCGCGTCCGACGTGTGCGGTGCTGGTCCTTCGTCGATGCACGATTGCATCATCCACCAAAGGCGACGGGCCTGATCATGGCGAATGAAAACGCTTCGTCCTGTCATGCTTCTTCTCCTGCTCGCAGCGCATGGCGGATTCACGAACAGCTGAAACCAAGGTGTCAGAGGCGAGCTTTTGAATCGCCAGTAATTCTCTGAATAATTCAACCGGCATATCAACGCGAGTGGGTTTACCGCTCGAGGCCGCCGTTGTGCCGGCGGAGGTTAAGCGGCGGATGCTTCCTTGATTGCGTAATATTCGCTCGTCTTCAAAAGGCGGCATCCGGCTAACTTCGGAGGAACGTCTTTTTTCTCGTCCTTCGGAGATATCAGAATCCAGTTGCTTCCCTCCTGATAGCACTGTGCCGTCATGTAACGAACCGCTCCACACGAATAGCGGATAACTACCTTGTCGGCTCCGATAGCGTGCGCGAAATCCGTCGTGGTTATGCTTTTCAATGCCTCCATTTGCTCGCGAAGCGATTTGCCAAGTCGCGTTCGTGAATCGGGAATCCAAGACCACTGCGATGCAAAGCACATATCGGGCTTTTCGGTTCGCTTCCAACCCTCGACAATCTTCGCGCTCGGATTGGCAAGTAGGCCAACAATATCGTCTCCCCGCGTGATTGCATTCGGAGTTCCTTGGGATTTGCACCACTTCAGGCGATCGCTGCGGAGTTGTTTGGCCTTCTTGAAAAATTCGGCAATAATTTGGAGTTGTACCTCCCCCTCGACGATGTAGATGTTGTTTTCTTCGGGATGCATCTTCTTTTCCTTTCGTGTTTGCCCGCTTCCGGGGCAAGCTGCTAAAGAGTCGCCTTCGACGCCGCGATTGCTTGTTCTGCTTTCGCCGTCTTCTCGGTCATTTCCTGGATGTCCTGCCGAGTCATCAGCTTTAATGCGAGTTGGTTCAGATCACGAGAGGAACACACAAGTTGATGGATGATTTGAGGAATATTTTCGATATGATCAACGCGGCACTTGCTCAAATCATCACCGAGTCCGATGCAATATCCGCTTATATCTTCACACCCTTTGATGAGTCCAGTAAAATCTTCGCCGCTGATATTCTTTCGCTTTGCCATTTTGTTCCTTTGTTTGCCCGCTTCCGGGGCGACGGGGAGAGCATAGAGGCCACGCCGCCGGGCCGCTGTACGCGGCGACTCGCGGCGGCATGGCGGAGAATCCGCTAATCCTCAAAATGGACTGTGCCGTCCTGATTCAGCCAATTCCGGGCATATCCGATGCCATAGCATTTTGTCGGCAACACATGGGCGAACACATCAAGCTTGTTCGACTTCCAGTCCTTCATCGCGTGAAGCTCATCGGGATTGTCGGTTTCGAGGATGATGTATTCGCCCTTCTGGGTTTTCTTGTTGTATTTTCGACCGACGTATCGACCGCCGTTTGGACCGGGATTACTCGCGGCCAATCCCATGGCCTCTTTTATGGTCTGCTGAATTGCCAGCTTATCCATTTGATTCTCCTGCCGCATTTAGCGGCCCCTGTCGGTTGGCCAATTCCAATCGACGCCCGCATTATAATCGGAAACAACCAAATTGTCAATAGCCAAATTTTATTGTTGACAACTAGAATTCGTGACAATACTCTATGGACATGGCAACCACGACCAAAAAAGATGGCGATGTATTGGGCATCAAGCTCGACGCCGAAACATGGGGCGATTTGATTGAGCTTGCCGAAAGGGAATCCCGCCCTACATCAAACATGGCGAGGATTCTTATTTCTGAGGCCATTTCCGCCCGCGAGGCTGCGGGGAAGAAAGAGAAGAAGTGAAACCAAAAATGATAGTCTGTTTTTTGCAGAATGCGTGGAGTCCCCTTTACGCAGGCGGCACATGGCCTCGCCGATCTTGGCTTAAGGCGCTGGCTAAATCGCGAAGCGGCCAGCGTCTTCGTGTGTTTGAGGGCGCGGCGGCTTGCGCCATTCATTACGACAACACCACGCCAATTGTCGGCGACAATCCCAATTCAGTGGTTGCGCCGGACGAGGCCCATATTCGTGGCGTGTTGCGTGAGGTTAAGCCGGATTGTGTGGTTACTTTTGGGCGACAGGCGGCTGAGGTTGTGACAGAAATTGCCCACCGACTTCCCGTGTTACAGCTTCCACACCCGGCTCATCGCCTCGTAACAAACTCCCTATACGAACAAGCTGGCTCGATGGTCCGCGAGGGATTTTGGGGAATCGTATCGTTGCGTCAGGGCCGTGGTGAGATCATCGAGGCGCGGCAGTGATCAAACGCAAAGGAGAAGAAGTCATGAGCGAGAAGATTGACACGGAATGGGACGCAGAGGACTTGGCTGAGTTGCATCGGATGGTTCCCGATTTGAATGCTGTCCTCACCCACAATCCGATTCACAAAGTATTCTTCCGTGCTGGGCTATTGGCTTGCCGCGAATACATGGCGAGATTCGTTGAGCAAGGCGGTTCGGATGCTGAAAAGAGTATCGCGGCTTCTATTCGCGCCAATTGGTGGCCATCACTTGGCCCTGATCCAGGCGTGCCGCGAAAACTTCTATGGAGCGAAGTGGCGGACGAAAAGGCGGATGGTCGAATCGATCATAAGCAAATGGACCCCAGCATTGAGGCATTGCCGTATTCGCTCGCCTTTCTTCAAACCGAGGATGGAGGGCGACAATGACCTACGATAAATCCCAATCCGATTTCGAGCGTGAGGAGCGGAACCAAGCAGCGATGGAGAGCGGGGACGATTGGAAGCTGCTGGACAGGCATTCCCCTCGCGACGGGGATCAGGTGGAGGATGGGGATAGACGGATAGAGCAGGAAGACGAGGATGATTGTGGCCTCTAATTCTCTCCCCCAAGACGTGCGCGAGGCGATAGAGTGGTTGCTTTTCGTTGCCGACCAGAAGCTAAAAGAATCTGATCGTCCCCCTTGGGATACGGTTGCGGATGAGCATATGCGAAAGGTCCGCGCCTTCCTCGCCCTCCCCGACGAAGAGCGGTGGCGGACGCTAGGGGAGGAGAAACCCGCCAATAAACAAATGGTAGAAAGACTTTGCGTTGCCGTTTATAGACCGGCGACAACGGGAGTGGACCCGTCGAATATATGGTCATCCGTTGGCGGTCCTTTCGCGTTTGATTCCGATCTCTGGCGTCCCCTCCCCGCTGCCCCCGAAAGGCGAGGTGGGGAATGACAGCAAAGGAACGAGCCGAACGAGAATTCAGGTTGATCGACTCTGAACTTGAAGAGGTTCACAAGGAATGGATTCGACTTAGTGAGAAGCGCGAAACGCTACGTCAGGCTCATCACGCAGCCCAAAAACGGCTTTCCGAATTATCGAAGCCGAGGAGAAAAAGAACATGAGCAAAACTCCAACCAAGCCGGGATATTACTGGGCAAAGTGGCGAATCCCCGCTGATGACACCTTTGAGAAGGCAGAATTGTGTCCATCGGACACATGGGAAATCGTTCAGGTCAACGCCAACAGCATTGATTGGGAAAATGATTCGATGGCTGACGAGGCATTGAGCGTATCCGTCCATGGCGTGCGCGAGACGCAATGGCGGGAATGCTTTGTGTGGGGAGATTTTGTTGCACCGATAGCGAGGTTTGGTGATTTGACGCCGCCCAGCGCGGGCGGAAGGAAATGAGAGATGAACTCAGTAAAGGCAACTTGCGTCGTTGAACTTCAGATCGAATGCGACAGTTGTTGGAGCGAGGATACGACGATGCAACAGATCATCAAGCAGGCTACGGATGATGCGACGGGAAGGCTTAGACAGGTTTTTCAGGATGCCGGGACTGATGATAAGGATTTGAGCTGCAAACGATCTGGAAGTCGCGGCATCGCACTCAGCGGCGTCAAGCAGATATCCGTCCGAGCCATCCAACAGAGGTAATCCCAATGACCCTCACTCCCCAACAAATCCGCGAAAGACTTCAGTCGCTCCGAGACCAAATGGGGCATCCGCAACCCAATCGCAATTATCTTATTATCCTTCTCGACCTCCTCCTCGACATCTACGCCGAGCAACCGCCGGCGGAAGGCGGGGAGTGGAAGCGTCGGCATCCGAGAGAGTGGTATTACGGGCGATGGAATTGCGACGAGGGCAACGGGCACTACGTTTTAAGTGAAGCGGGAATCTATTTCGCCACGTCGTGGGGTGGTAGAAATGATAATCCGTCTTTTTCTTTTGAGGAGATTGCCTGTGCCGCCGATCGCGGTAATACGATTTGGTTCCGCTGCGATTCCCAAGGCCGTCCCCTGCCCGCACAAGCCGCGACGGCGGGGGAGGGGAAAGAGCCGAGCGAATGCGTCGGCGAGCCGATTGGTGCGACAGTCACACTTACTGGTGGCTCTATCGCCTCTCCCGCTGCTGGCGCGACGACGGACGGGGCGGAGGAGAGGTTCGCCGAGGAGATTGTGCAGCAAAACGGAGTATGGATTAACCTAAAGCATGATATTTTTACCGCCGCCTTTTTGGTTCACCCCAAACAATCATGCACAGAACTTGCTTGGGCCACAAAAAAGGTAATCGCCTCCGCCCTCCGCGCCTACGCCGCCTCCCGGCAGCCGCAGCCAGACAAGACGCCGAATGGTCGGACGGTTTGGGATGCAATTGGGGAAGCCGAGCGGCTTTTGGCGGAGACTTTTGAGAGAATTGATGTGTCCTATGAACGGGATGACTGGTTCCTGACTCGCATCACCAAGATTCGAGAGGCGTTGGCTGACCGGCCCACAAGTTACTTGCAGCCGCAGCCTTCGCCGGACGCGATGACGCGCGCGAGGGAGATTGCGGAGAAGATCATACCTATCGGGAATAGTTGCGGAACAGAGGTTCGATTTGTTAGTTCAGATGGACGCGGCATTACATTTAGTCCACTCAATCACGAGATTAGTCACCATGAGATTCGGAGGTGCATGGGTGGCCTTCGCAATTCCATCGCAACCGCAATCGCTTCCGCCCTCTCCGCGTCCACCGCACCGGGGGTGATGAGGCCAACGGAAGAGGATTTGGCAACGGCGATTAATACCATCAACGACCCATTGGGCGGCGTCTCATCTTCATTTGTCCGGGGATGGAATGCCGCAATCGATCTGATCTTCGCCCCAATGAAACAGCCCCAACCGAAATAGCCGGGGCCGAGAATTGGAACTTCGAGTACCGGAACAGTTTCCAGGCATCACTTGGTTTAACGCCTTGTTTTACATAGGTGGCTCCTTTTGGGTATGGATTGAGGGTGGAGTTTAACCGCGAGGTATGCGATGGCAAGGAAAAAAGGTTTTACTTTCATCGAGGTTCTATTCGCGGTGATCCTTCTTGGCATCGGATTCATCATGATCGCCACCCTCTTCCCCGTAGCTATCCGCGAGACAAAGGCCGTTTCCGATGAAACGCAGGCGAACGCACTAGCTCATAACGCAATTGCCAAAATCCAGTCGGTTGCCGATGTGCCCGGTTGTTCGCCGATGTTCCCACCAACCTTGCGCGGAACGGTTCCCATCGTTTCTCCGCTCACGCCGCAGGCTACGCAGGACATCTCCGGAGACACGGTTTCGTCGGTGGACTCCCGTTATGGATATGCCGCCTTCTATCGCCGAGATTCGCTCGGAAGCCCATCTGCGTACATCTATACGATTGCCCTTGAAGGCGCAATATTGCCGATGAATCTGACGGCGGTTCCCGCCACTCTCATCAAGCCCGGATCGGACAAAGTGGCATACATTCAGTTTGCGGGGCAGGGCTATCCTTCCGGCTGTTTCGTACTGATTGCGGATGACGGATCGAATAACTCCAACACGATCCTGACAGGGCGATTCTTGCGACTGGGGCTGGCGCAACCAAACGGAAGCTACTCTTTGCAGGCGGGATACGATTTCACCGCGTTGGAGCTAACAAATCTTGAAAAGTCGAATGGGAATACGGCGGACGAAGTGAGTGTATACGTAGTAGGAAACGGGCAGGATATTGGAGCATCGGCGGGGATGGTATCGGTAAATCGGTCTAACAACTAGACGAGTGCCTGCACGGCCTCAATCACAAGCTCCGGCGTGATTTTGGTCATACATTCACCGAAGTTATGCCCATCGAGTTTGAGTGGGCG
>Ga0209624_10000144_pt1 | contig 65101 bp, 60 predicted proteins | sample JacPinW_OM2H0_O1_FD_188565 | JGI IMG/M metagenome (GOLD analysis project Ga0209624, IMG submission 188565) | Forest soil microbial communities from Algoma, Ontario, Canada - Jack Pine, Ontario site 1_JW_OM2H0_O1 (SPAdes) (version 2) | ecosystem: Environmental > Terrestrial > Soil > Boreal... | reverse complement strand
CGAAAATTATTCGGTGCAATGTATAGCACTTTTGCCAGAACGTTGTGGCAGCTACGCTACAATTCGGAGTGCATTTCCCAAGGCCAATGTAGAAGAAGATGCGGATAGGGTGGCGTAACGCCAATCCGCGATCCCAGAGGAACCTGTTCGAACCCAACTTATGACAGCTGAGATGGCAGGCAATGCGGCAGTCCTCGACGACAAAAAGGCTTTTTATAACCGCTTTCTGCTGATCGTGGCGGGGCTGGGCGGACTGCTCTATGGAGTCGACGTTGGCATCATCGCGGGGGCCCTGCCTTATCTCGAGGCAACTTCAGGGCTGAATGCTGGACAGCTTTCCATCGTGGTAGCAGCCGTGTTGCTCGGGAGCGTGATCTCTACGCTATTCGCGGGGCTCCTCGCGGATTGGATGGGGCGCAAGTCGCTGATGGCGCTCAGTGGCGTGATGTTCGTGATCAGCATTCCAATGATCGCGCTGTCACATGGCTACGGGCCGCTGGTTTTCGGGCGGTTATTGCAGGGCGTGAGCGCCGGATTGATTGGCGTAGTCGTTCCTCTTTACCTGGCGGAGTGTCTGACGGCATCGAGCCGCGGCAAGGGAACTGGAATTTTTCAATGGCTGTTGACGCTAGGAATCGTGACCGCGGCGCTCGTCGGCGTTTATTTCAGTTTCCGCGTCGATCAAGTAGCAAAACTCGGGGACGCCGCGAAGCTGCTGGCTTTTAAAGACACGGCGTGGCGGGGAATCTTCTGGGTGTCGTTGCCACCGGGAATCTTATTCGTGATAGGCAGCTTCATGGTCGCAGAATCGCCGCGATGGCTGCTGCTCCGGGGGAAAAAGGAAGCCGCCTATACGGCATTGTTACGTTCCCGGTCGCAACCGCAGGCTGAACTAGAACTGCGCGAGATGGAGGAAGTGAGCGCAGCCGAGAAAGCAAAGAGCGGCGGAGGGAAAGTTAAGGAATCATTGTTGCGCCGGAAATACGTGATCCCGTTCGTGCTGGCGTGCATCATTCTCGCCTTCAATCAGGCAACGGGTATCAATTCCATCATTGCGTACAACACCAATATTCTGCTGCAGAGCGGGCTGTCGGATGTTGCGGCACATTGGGGATATGTGGTGTTCACCATCATCAACTTCGTCGTAACTTTCGGCGGCGTCGTTCTGGTGGATAAGAAGGGGCGAAAGTTTCTGCTCGCCGTCGGCACCGCTGGCATTATCTTGTCGATGATCTGCACAGGAACTGTGTTTTTGAATACGGAGAAGTTACGCGTCGACTCCCGCGATGCAGTGCAAAGGATCGTCGCGCCGGATCAGACGCTCCGGCTGCCATTTAATCAGGATGTCGCCGCCAAGCTGTTGGGTGCGAGCGGCAATTCTGATGCGGGACGGCCGACCTCGCTGGTGGTTATTTATTCTTACGGCGATTTTCGTGCGGCAAGCCAGGTAGTGAGATCGGATGATGCGGGAGCCAAACCGATTGAGATTGCACGAGACAGCTGTGTGCCTGCGAATAAAGTGGTCGCGTTCTTCTCGAATCCGTTCGGAGACCTAGACGCGGCACGGACTGCGCCACTGAAAATCGAGAATGCGCTGATTACGCCGATCCCAAGTCGGCGAAATGGATGGGTAGTCGCGATCACGCTGTTCGTTTTCATGGCATTTTATGCGGTCGGACCGGGCGTTTGCGTGTGGCTGGCTCTTTCAGAGTTGATGCCGACGCGAATTCGCTCGAATGGAATGAGCATTGCGCTGGTTTTGAACCAAGCGGTCTCAACGACGATTGCGGCGATTTTCCTGCCCACCGTAGGGAAGTATGGGTATTCGACGATGTTCTTTGGATTCGCGGCTTGCACCGTGATTTATTTTGTGACGGCGACTTGGTTCCTGCCAGAGACAAAGGGGAAGACCTTGGAAGAGATCGAGGCGCACTTTGAGGGCGCGAAGGCTTAGAAGTGCGCGCCTTCGCGCACTGGCCAGAGATTAACATTCCGTAAAGAAGCATAAATCGCTCTCGTTTGGTGATCATGAGTCCTAAGGAAAAAAAGAAAGCTACATCCAACTACAACCATTCGCATGCCATGCGCCGGGAGATCTACGAGCAACCGACGGCCATCGCTAAGACCATTGAGAAGCACCTGAAGAATGACATTATTTTCCCGGGAGAACTTGATCCGATCGAGAGCGCGTTGCTCACGTTCGAGAAGCTAATCATCGCTGCCAGTGGGTCCAGTCGCCACGCAGGATTAGCTGGAGAGATCATGATCGAAGATCTGTCGGGCGTCGCCGTCGATGTGGAATATGCGAGCGAATATTGCTATCGCTCGACGCACGCCGCGGTCGACCCAATCGTCATGGTGATTACCCAGTCTGGTGAAACCGCCGACACTCTCGCGGCACAACGCGAAGCTCTGACGCGTGGCGTGAAGACAATCGCGATCTCAAACATGCCAGATACGACCATTGTGCGCGAGGCGGGCGCGGCTTTGATCACGGGAGCCGGGCCGGAAATATCGATCCCGGCAACCAAGAGTTTCACAACTCAGGTCACAATCCTCTATTTGATGGCTCTATTCTTCGCTCGCAGGCGGGGAAGAATGACCTCGGAGGTGACACGCTCGTACCTGCAAAGGCTGATGAAGCTGCCGGAGGCGATCGAAAAGAATCTCGCAACCTGGGACACGCTGGCGGAAGAATATGGCGCGGTGCACTTCAAGGCGGAGAAGTTTCTCTATCTCGGCCGAGGCGTACACTACGCGATTGCGCGCGAAGGGGCGCTCAAGCTCAAGGAAATTTCCTACGCTCACGCAGAAGGATATCCTGCGGGAGAATTGAAGCACGGCCCGAATGCGCTGGTGGATGACAAGTTGCCTGTGGTGGTTCTGGCGGCTTGCGATCATCACGATCCGGATTCGGTGCTACGGTACCGGCGCACGCTCGAGGTCATGAAAGAAGTGCGGTCGCGCAAGGGCCCGCTGGTTGCAGTCGCGACCGATGGCGACAAGGAAGTTGGCGAGATCGCCGATCATGTTTTCTATGTGCCGGCGGCTCCGGAGTTGTTGCTGCCCATCGTCGAGGTGATTCCGCTGCAACTGTTCGCCTATCACGTGGCAGTGGATAAGGGATATGACGTGGACCATCCGCGAAACTTGGTCAAGGCCGTAGTCACGGAGTAGATCATCCTTATACGTCTGGGGATGGGAGCCCCTTCCATCCCCTTGCAACTGTTACAATTTCTGTTCGGTCAAAACAGCAGATTCCTCCCTGATCGGCCTTCGCTTCGCTCGCCGTCGCGCGTCGGAATGACGACAGGAGGAAAACTGGCTGTGGGCACGACCAAGCGCCATGAAATGTCCTTTTTGCGGATTCGCCAATGACAAGGTAGTGGACTCTCGCGAAAGTAAGGAAGCCGATTCGATCCGGCGCCGGCGCGAGTGTTTGAAGTGCGAGAAGCGATTCACCACGTACGAACGGATCGACGAAATCCCCTACATGGTCGTGAAGAAGGATGGCCGGCGGGAGAAATTCGACCGCCAGAAAGTGCTCAACGGCCTGCTACGGGCATGTGAGAAGCGTCCCGTGCCCATCAGCAAATTAGAACAGATCGTGAACGAGGCGGAGTCGTTCGTCATCGATTCGGCGGAACGCGAGCGCAAAACGAGCGAACTGGGCGAACTGATCATGAACCGATTGCGACGGTATGACAAAGTCGCCTACGTGCGATTTGCCTCGGTGTATCTCGATTTCAAAGACGTCAAAGAGTTCATGAATGAATTAAAGGATCTGGTCAAAGTTAAGACTGGACCGTGATGGCGCGCAGTCGCTGACGTTTCTGATTACCAGCCACTTACTACTTTCGCCATGCAGAGGATGAAGTTTTTATGACTCATAAAGTGACCCTGATTCCGGGCGACGGCATCGGCCCTGAAGTGACAAAAGCGACCGTGCGCATCCTGGAAGCTACCGGGGTCAAGTTTGAATGGGAGACGTTCGCGGTTGGGGCAGAAGCTTATGAGAAGTCGGGGCAGTATATCCCGAAAGAATTGACGGAATCGCTGGAACGCACGCACGTTGGATTGAAGGGGCCGGTTACCACTCCGGTGGGCGGCGGTTTCCCCAGTATCAATGTTGCGCTGCGCAAGAAGTTCGAGCTTTACGCGAACTTCCGCCCGATTCGAAATCTACCGCACATTCCGACGCGTTATCCCGATGTCGACCTGATTATCGTCCGCGAAAACACCGAAAGTCTTTATTCGGGACTTGAGCACGAAGTTGTACCGGGAGTAGTCGAAAGCTTGAAAATCATTACGGAAAAAGCTTCGACGCGCATTGCGAAGTTTGCCTTTGAATACGCACGCAAGAACCAGCGGAAGAAGATTCACGCCATCCACAAAGCAAACATCATGAAGCTGTCGGACGGACTCTTCTTGCGCTGCGCCCGGAATGTCGCGAAGGACTATCCAGAAATTACTTACGGCGAACACATCGTTGACAACACCTGCATGCAACTGGTGATGAATCCGTATCAGTACGACATGCTGGTCATGGAAAATCTGTACGGCGATATTCTTTCCGATTTGTGCGCAGCGTTTGTGGGCGGGCTTGGATTTGTGCCGAGCGCCAACCTAGGAGAAGATTGCGCAATCTTTGAAGCGGTCCATGGGTCGGCACCGGATATCGCTGGAAAGGACATAGCGAATCCGACTGCGCTGCTGCGGTCGGCTCTGCTCATGGTACGGCATCTAGGTGAGCAGGACGCATCCATGCTAATCCGCAATGCTCTGGAACGCGTCTACCGGCACCCGGAGAAGCTCACTCGCGACATTGGCGGTAAATCTGGCACCTCGGAGTTCGCGGATTCGGTTATCGAAGAAATGGAAAACGCGAAAGCCGGACGCGCCGTCGAAGTGCGTTAGGGTTGAGATTCTGACGGAGTTCGCGGTGGCAAAAGGAAAGATCCGGGACTAGTCAGGAGTTCCCTACCAACTTCCTTCAGGAAATAACGCGCCTTTTCTTTCCCTACATCTCTCGCGCGAACCGCGAGTAAGAAACTCAGCGTGAATGACGTTGAGATGTTCAGAAAGCCCACCAGCAGAACTCCAAGCAGCGACAGAATAACGTCGTGACGGTTCAGCCCTCCGTAAAACCAGAGCCCATCGAGAGCGTAACCGAGGCTTGCCGCCGACAACGTCACGTGGCGCACTTCCAGTGGAATTCCGAAGAGGGCCACCAGGATGGGAACTGTTCCGAGCAGGAAACCCAGCACAATGTATCCAACCGATCCTGGGGCCTTGTGCTTCACCCATTCCGCAAGATGGGCTGCGCGCTTCAGTCCCAAGCGTTCGCGAACCCGCAAGCTGTTGGCGATGGCATGGTCCATTTTGCTGACGGCGATGTAGTTGGCGGTCCACCCTGTTGCCAAGGATGAAATCCAGAGCAAGACGCCGGTCACAATCGCGAACGCGATGGTTCCCGACTGGTGCGGAATCAGCATGTGGACGCCGTGCTCGGCTTCTGCCTGAGTAAGAAACGGGTGATGAAAAAGGGCGTGCCAGAGTCGATCGACCGCCATGGATGCCGGAATCGCTCCAAGCAGGTTGGCGATGGTGACGATCGATTGAGTTTGCGAGATGGCACGAAGACTGGCCATGTGATCCTTGGCGGGATCTTCCATGGCATCCACTAGAGTAGCCGCGGTTGCCGCAGGCATTTTCGAAGCCAGCAGGAAGCTGCCCGCCTGCATCAGAAGGAAGCTTACGGCGTAGTTCAGCGAGTGCCCCACTGCAACGAGTAACGGAGCCTGAATCTTGGCGGAGATGCTGTACTTCACGAGGGCGGTGAAGCAAGTAATAACGCCGGCCATGATCGCGCCTGCACCCATCGCCCGCCAGTGACGCGCGTTTTGCGCGATATAGTGCACTCCGACCCTTCCTGTTTTTTCGACCAGGCTGCGAGCCAAGCGCCGGAAGGTAGTGCTAACCACTCGCAAAATTCGACGCTGGGAAGCGAATCCATAAATGAGAGTGACTGCAAACTTGCGTCCGTCGGCCCCGGAGCGACGAATGGCAAGAACCTGGTCAATCCGCCAGAGAAAAGAGCGCAGCAATCGGAGGCGGAAAATCAGGCCCGCGGAAGTTCCCTCCTTCTCGACACGCTGATTGAATTCGCGTACTTGAGAGACGCATGCGTCTCTCTGCTGCTCCCAGCGCGCGAACTCTTCGGGATGCAAGACGACCGATTCGACCAGTGCTGGCAGATGAAAAAAAGGCGACTTAGTTACATCATCGTCGCTGGCGAGGATCAACATGTCGCGGGAAAGCGCGATGTTGGCGGCACGAAGTGCGAGAATCTTGCAGGATGCCAGCAAGGAGGGCGTGGAAAGGTGAAAGATGTCGGACCACCAGCGCACGAGTTCGTCGGGCAGAGAGGACAACCAGCCAGCATCTCTCTCTTTGAGATCCAACGAATTCAAAAGGACATAAAGATCGCCGCGAACTTCGTCTTCGGGCAGGAGACGCTTGGCCGCACGAGCAAAGAGTTCGCGGAGTAGGAACGTCTCATCCGGCAGTCCTGCTTCCGAGATGACTCGAACGTACGAATGGTGTGACCAGAAATCGCGGAATGCGGCCCGGATTTCCTCGCGGTGAGGATGCGCGTCGATACGGGCGGTCAATTGTGCGAGCCTCTCCGTCCGGAGAGAGATGGGGACATCCATAATTCCGCGGAGCATCCCGTAGACCCACGTTGCGCGGTCGCGCGCGGAGGCGAACTCGAATTTGAGAAGATCTTCGGGCGGCGAAATCTGCGGATGTTCCTTCATTTTTCGACGCTCGCGAGAGGGAATGCCCTAAGAGTCCTGGAACGTTAACAAGGTTGCTGAAACGAATCTATCAGTTCTTGTTCCGGGACGCCCCTGGTTGTGCCTACCAAGATCGCAGCCGCACCTTCATCTTCGCTTGAGGGCTTCCAACTCCTCCAGGGTTCGCGGCCAGTCAGAACCGAGGAGGCGAGAGAGACTTCGATCGGCCAGAACCTTGCCACCCGTTTGGCAACGGGCGCAGTAGTTGGTTTCTTTGTCGGCATAGCGAATGCGTAATATCTTATCGCTGCATCGCGGACAGGGTTCACCGTAGCGTCCGTGAGCTGCCATGTCTTTGCGGAAGGCAGTCACCTTCTCTGGAAATGCCTGCTTCGCTTCAGCTACGAGGCGGTCGATCCAAAGTTTCAGGGTTTGCCTAGTGGCACCGAACAGTCTCTTCCATTCGTCCAGTGTCAGCTTGTTCGTTTGCGCAATGGGTGAGAGTTGTGCCGCGTGCAGAATCTCGTCGGAATACGCGTTTCCGATCCCGCTGAGCATTCGCGGGTCTGTGAGTGCCCTCTTCAGAGTGTGGTTCTCGACGGTTAATGCCGCCCGAAACGCGGCGAGATCGGCGGTGAAGACGTCAATTCCTCCTGCGTCGAGGGAAGCTAGGTTCTGCTCTCCACTGATTACGTGCAAAGCTGCGCGATGTTTGCTGCCAGCTTCTGTCAGTACCAGAGTGCCGTCGGAGAAATCGAAGGCGGCGAGATTCTGACGTCCACCCAGCTTGGCCTCCTGAGGCCGCCAATGAAGGCGACCGGCGATCATGAGATGGAGCACGAGCCACAGATCGCCTTCCAGTCCAATGGCAATGCGTTTTCCGATCCGTGCGAGTTTTTCTACGACGCGTCCTTCTGCGCTGGCGACTGGAGGTTGCACTGTACGCAACAAGAAGGGACTCGCCAAGCGAATCTTCTGCAACGTCTTACCGACGATGCGTGAATCCAGCGCATTCAGATAGGCGGTGATATCGGGCAGCTCGGGCATTCTTACCAGATTGCCTTGCAAGCACTGCATTTTGCAACGGCGGTGCGAGTGACCCGCCCGATCCGTCCCAACTTTTGCAATTCGGCCATTGACTCGCCCACTCCGTTCGGAGTAAAGTGCCTTCCGTTCTGGGGATTTCTGGGGAATGACGCGCACAACACGGCGTGTGGGGATAGTTCTCTTTCAGCTCGGTGGACCCGACAAGCTGGAAGCAATCGAACCGTTTTTGTACAACCTCTTTTGCGACCCCGATATTATTGACTTTCCCTTCGCCCGCCTCGGGCGAAAACCGCTGGCCAAACTGATCTCGACCACTCGCGCACGCAAAGTGCAACATCACTACGCGACCATTGGGGGAAGATCCCCGATTTTGCCGAACACGGAGCGCCAGGCGAGCGCCCTTGAGACTGAACTGCGAAATCAAGGAATAGACTCGCGGTGTTTCGTGGCCATGCGGTACTGGCATCCGTTCACATCGGAAGCTATTGCGAAACTAAAAGAAGCGAAGTGCGACGAAGTCGTGCTGCTTCCGCTCTATCCGCAATATTCGTCGACAACGACGGGGTCGAGCTTGAACGAATGGCAACGCTTGTTTAAAGACGACCTGCCCGTATATTGCGCGCAGAGTTTCTATCGTAATACGATGTATTTGGACGCCCTGGTAGAAAGGGTAAATCAAGCACTCTCACGTTTTCCCAACCCCTCACGGCCGGAAATTGTATTCAGCGCACACAGCATTCCAATGTCGATCGTCGAAAAAGGCGATCCGTACCAGCGGCAGATCGAAGAAACGGTCAGACTCCTGTTGGAGCGTGGCGGATGGAGCAATTCTCACCGTCTCTGTTATCAGAGCAAGGTAGGAGCAAGCCGCTGGTTGCAGCCTTCCCTGCATCAAACTCTAAGACAGCTTTCAGCCGAGCAAGTGCGGGAAATGTGTGTGGTTCCGGTCGCATTCGTTTCCGATCATGTGGAGACGCTGGGCGAGATCGACCACGAGGCTCGCCACGAAGCGTATAAGTTGGGCATTACGCAATTCGAAATGAGCGCCGGGCTGAATGATTCTGCGAAGTTCATCCAGGCGCTGGCACAAATCGTTCAAGACGCTTTAGAACAAGAAGTTTCTTCATTGATTCCGATTCGCGGTCTAGGGAGGAAGTTGGCGGAGCCGCAGTACGCGGCGGCCGCCGGACTCGATTAGGGCCAAGAAGTTAAAAGTAGAGGAGGGGAGTCATGGCGGAGTTGGAGACCGGCAATGTCGGTCCGAATCCGGAACCGGCCAAGAAGCCGGCCAGTCCCACAGTCGACGCCACGAAGTATGTGGGGACGCCGGCGGTGGGTACCTCGAAAGCAGCCGCAGCCGGCGGTGTCGCCGGTACTGCCCCCTCGACTGAGATCGACCGCCATCGTCGCAGGTTCGTCTGGACGATGGTCACCGGCTTTTTGATGGCGTGGTTCCTGGCATTCTTCCGTTTCTTTCTTCCTCGCACTCTTTTCGAACCTAACTCCGTTTTCAAAATCGGCTACCCCTCTGAATTTGCCCTCGGGGTCGATACCAAGTTTCAGCAGAAATACCGCATTTGGGTGGACCGGACTCCAGACCGCTTGTTTGTGATTTATGCCCGGTGCACGCACCTCGGATGCACGCCTGACTGGAAGCCCAGCGAAAACAAATTCAAGTGTCCGTGCCATGGCAGCGGTTATGACAGCGAAGGGATCAACTTCGAGGGTCCGGCACCGCGCCCGATGGATCGAGCAAAGATCGAACTGGCGCCTGACGGACAGATCATTGTGGACACTTCGAAGCTTTATTCATGGCCGAAGGGACAGCCGACGCACTTTAACGATCCTGGAGCATTCTTGACGGGAGTGTAGACGCTACAAAGAACGGAACTCATCTATGGCTGACGAAAACAATCCGAACGGTGGGAATGGGAAGAACGGGAAGGTCGGGCTGCTGGAGAAGGTGACGACCGGCGTCAAAGACGACATTCAGGCGCTAAAGACCGACATTCCAACGAAGGCAAAAGAACAGATCGAGGGTCTGAAAGATCCGACGAAGACGCAGGTTTACACGTCGATCTTCCGGCACAAACACGACGACACGCCACGGAACCGGGCGCTGGGCGTGCTTTCCAACGTCTTTTTGCACCTTCATCCGGCGAAGATCAATCGGGATGCCGTTCGCTACAGCTACACGTGGGGTATGGGCGGGATCACGTTTTATCTTTTCATCATCCTGACCTATACCGGCGTCCTGCTGATGTTTTATTACCATCCGACGAAGGTGCAGGCGTTTCGCGATGTGCTCTACCTCGAGCACGATGTGCCTTTCGGGAAAATCTTACGGAACATGCATCGATGGGCCGCTCACCTGATGGTGATTGGCGTGTGGCTGCATATGTTCCGCGTGTTTCTGACGGGGTCGTATAAGAAGCCGCGAGAGTTCAACTGGAACATCGGCGTGCTGCTGCTGGTGTTCACTCTGTTGCTTTCATTCACGGGATATCTTCTGCCGGACGATCAACTTGGTTTCTGGGCCGTCACGGTCGGCACCAACATGGCGCGAGCAACGCCGCTGCTCGGGCACGAAGGGCCGTTCGGATCGATGCTCGGCATGACTCCATACAACGACGTGCGATTCGGCTTACTCGGCGGATCGATCGTGGATGCCAACGCCCTGCTGCGGTCTTACATCTGGCACTGCATTGGAATTCCGATTGTGGCGTCGGTGCTGATGATTGTGCACTTCTGGCGCGTGCGAAAAGATGGCGGAATTTCCGGGCCGGCTCCGGTGATGCTGGAAGCCGAAGCAGATAAGCCGCGCAGAGGTCCCAAGGCGGCGGGAGAGTAAGACAGCTTCTAGCTTCTAGCTCTCGGTGTTCGACTAGGCAAGCAGTTCGCTTCGTTAGCGGGGAAAAGCAGACTCCCTGCTTTGCTCGGAATGACAAGTTGGGTTGAGGTTTGACGCGAGAGACCTTATGGATTGGCGACAACTTTGGGAGATATGTTCGGCGCCGGATAACGTCCCAATCGTGGGCCTGATTCCGCTGCTGTGCTTCTACATCTACCTGGCGTGGAAGCAAGCGCACGCCAACGACGAGTTGATCGCACAGCTCGAAGCCGATCCTGCGATGGCCAAGACGCACCATCGCAAGACCTGGCCGTTCAAACCTGGCTGGGCCAAAGAAGTGCACGTGTGGCCATTCCTGCTGCGCATTGAATTCCTCGCAGCGATCATTATCACCATTATTTTGATGATCTGGTCGATCACTCTGAATGCCCCGCTCGAGGAGCCGGCGAATCCCAATCTCACAATGAATCCTGCGAAAGCTCCTTGGTATTTCCTCGGACTGCAGGAGATGCTCGTCTATTTCGATCCATGGATCGCCGGCGTCGTGATGCCGACAATGATCATCATCGGGCTGATGGTCATCCCCTACATCGATACGAATCCACTGGGCAGCGGCTACTACACGTGGAAGCAGAGAAAGTTTTCGATTTCTACTTTTTTGTTCGGCTTCATCATTCTGTGGGTCGCGATGATCATTATCGGGACTTTCATTCGGGGACCCGGCTGGCAATGGTTCTGGCCGGGGCAAACGTGGGATCACAACCGTTTGATCTATGAGGTCAACCGCGATTTGCCCGACATTTTCGGGATCACCTCGAATCTGGGCAAGGCTGTGTTCGGAGCAATCGTCGTCGGCGGTTTTTACGTTTTAGGCGGCGGCCTGGTGTATTCGTTATTCCGCAGACGGATGGGTAAAGACTTTCAACGGATGAGCTTGTTGCAGTTCTCGCTCATGCAGTTTCTGTTGCTCACCATGGTCGCGCTGCCATTGAAGATGGCGCTGCGCCTGTTGTGGCATATCAAGTATGTGTGGATTACGCCGTGGTTCAACATATGAAAACCGTCGATAGTCGTTGGTTGTTAGTCGTTCGCCACGATTAAAAGCTGTCTCACATTCTCGACAACGACCAACGACTGACGTCCAACGACAAGTTTTTCGGAGGAAGTGGTGCCTGATAAACCCGTCCCCGAGCAAGATCCGATCACCAGCAAATCGTACGCCGCTCATTATGTGATTGCGACGATCCTACTGATTGCCACGCTGTTCTGGGCCTTGTGGGACGAGGCCTGGGGACAGCGGCCGTGGAAAGCGTTCCAGGATCAATGGAAGGATCGCTATTCGGCGTTCCTCAATACAGCGCGGTCGAAGTCCGCGCAATCGGAAAAAGACGTCGAGCAGAGCCCGGACTACATCGCCCTGAAACAGGCGTATCAGAATGCGGATCAGAGCACGAAGGACAAAGCCGCAGAGGTTCGCAGCAAGCTGGATGACGCGACCACCCGCCTGCTTGCCGTTCAAAGCGTCTTCACTGACCGGCGCGCTTACGTCAATGCGTTGACCTACGAGCTTGAAACCAGCACAAGCGCTTCAGCAAAGGCTAGCAAGCAAAAAGACATCGACGCGTACAAAGCCGAAGAAGCAACCGTGCAGTTTCCGGACGGGAGCAAGCAGCAGTTCACATTCCAGAAATTGGAGGAAAAGTACAACGAAATCCGCGACGAGAGGACGAAGTTGACTCTCGAACTCGGCGACGTGAGGAAGCCAGTCACAGAGGCCCGCGCGAAGATAGATGGATATATCGCGGATCATCTCGTGGACCTGACACCGCAGCAGATCGATGGGCTGAAGAAGCGTGCCACCGAGTGGGATCCGGCGATTGTTCAGATCAATGTGGCCGATGCGAATATCGTTGATCGCTGTGAATCGTGCCACATGAACACGCGTGAGCCGCTCAGGATCACGACGGTCTCGATGATGGCCAAGGGCCAGAAGAAGCCGGACGAATATGCGCAAGCATTTTCCAGCCATCCAGTGCCAGAATTGCTGCAGATTCACGATCCGGAAAAATTTGGCTGCTCTCCTTGCCATCAAGGCAACGGGCGCGCCACGACAAGCGTCGAGAAGGCGCACGGAAACTACGAGCATTGGCTGTGGCCGCTTTACCCGAAAGAAAATTCGCAGGCGGGATGCCAGACGTGCCATTCAGGCGACATGGTATTGGCGAGCAATGACGTGCAATTCCAGACGATCAATGCGGGCAAAGACCTCTTCCGCCAACGCGGCTGCAACGGCTGCCATCGTTATGAGGGGTACGACAAAGAACCTGAGGACCTGAATTCCATCGGCCAACAGATCAAGCAGATTGAAACGCAGAAAAAAGATAATTTGAAGCAGAATGCGTATCTGATGAAGCAGGCCGATGCGGCTGAGTCGAATGATGAAGCCAACAAACTCAATGGGCAGGCAGTCGATTTGCGAGTCGCCAATAGCAAGCTCGATGGCCGCCTGCAGCAGCTCGATTTTCAGTCGCACAGCCTGATGCAGGACATGAAAAAGATTGGGCCGAATCTAAAAGACGTGCGGCTCAAGCTGAATCGAAACTGGATTCCCGTCTGGCTGAAGAAACCATCCGATTTCCGTCCCACGACGAAGATGCCGAACTTTCGGCTGAACGATCATCAGATCCAGGCGATTTCGGCCTACATCTGGCAATCTGCATTTACTGACACGCTTCCGAAGCACAAGCCGGGTAACGCCGCTCATGGAAAAGAACTTTTCGAAACTCGCGGCTGCCTCGCCTGCCACTCCATCGGCGAAGGCGAACAGCTACAGGGTGGAACCTTCGCGGCAAACCTGACTCGCGTGGGAGAAAAAGCCAACTACGACTACCTCGTGCGCTGGATCCACAACGCACGCGAGCGGACCCGACCCTACTGTCCATACGAAAAGAAAGACATCGGGCCGGAGGATTACGCCAAGAAGGGGATTCCCTACCAGTTCGATCTTGAGCACAGCAAGTGTCCGAATGACGGCCACGAACTGCAAGTGCAGAACATGACAGTGATGCCAAGCCTGCGGCTTAGTCCCGAAGACGCGGAGGACATCGCGAGCTACCTGATCACGCAGAAGAAGCAGGAACCTTCCGCCTACTCAGATGCCGCGTTTATGGAGGATCCGTCGCTGAAGGCTGAAGGCGAGAAATGGGTTCGCCATTTTGGATGCTCCGGATGTCACGAGATTTCGGGCTTCGAAGATGAAGGCCGGATCGGCACCGAGCTGACGTTTGAGGGCAGCAAGCCGATCGAGCGCCTTGACTTCGCGCTCTTCACCGAAGTCTCGCAGCGTGGCGGAAAAGATGCCGAACCGATCAAGGATAAAGAGGATCTCGCCCGCCTACCCGATGGTCCAGCCACGGAACCATGGTACGACCACAAGGGATTCTTCGAACATAAACTCGCTGAGCCGAATATTTATGATCAGGGCAAGGTAAAGAGTGAGACGGAAGCTCTGCGCATGCCGAACCTGCACCTCACCAAGGATCAAGTGCTCGATCTGACGACCTTCCTGATGGGCAGCCAGGAAACTTCCCTGCCCGCGAGTTATCAATACAAGCCCGGAGATGCGCGGCACGATATTCAGGAAGGCTGGTGGGTGGTCAAGAAATACAACTGCATGGGCTGCCACCAGTTCATACCGGGACAGCAAACAATCCTGATGGGCATGAAGCAATATCAGGATGTGCAGGAACAGTTACCTCCGAAGCTGCTGACAGAGGGCGCTCGCGTCGATCCGGAATGGTTGAGAAAGTTTCTTTCCAACCCTTCGCTCAGCACCACGGACACTAATCGAAACGGAGTGCGGCCTTATTTGAAAGTCCGAATGCCAACATTCTCGTTCTCGGATAACGAACTGCGCAAGCTGGTGCGCTTCTTTGAAGCACTATCGCAGCAACCGTTGCCGTACATTCCAGAGGAGGTTCCGGTACTGACCACGAAGGAAACCGACATGGCGCGAAGCCTCTTCTCCAGTACGGCTGCGCCTTGCTTGAAGTGCCACGCGACTGGCGATCCGGCGCATGACAAGATCGCGACGGCACCGAACTTCCTGCTGGCGAAAGAACGGCTCAAGCCGGATTGGGTCGAACGCTGGATCACCGATCCGCAGGCGGTGAGTCCGGGAACTTCGATGCCCTCGGGTTTGTTCAAGCAACAGAACAGCCAGTGGGTCTTCTCCGGCCCGACGCCACCAACGTTCAATGGATACGCGGGGGATCATCGCAAGCTGCTTACGGATTACATCTTCCAATTGACAGCGGAAGAGCAGAAGCGGGTTGCTGCCTCCATGCCGCGCGCCAAAGCTGCGATTCAGAGGCCCTCAACTGATCGCAAACAGGCGGCGATAGAATCGCATCCTACCGCTAGCGGCGGTTCGCGGTAAAATAGCCGGTTTGTGAAGAACGCATACATTTTTGTAGATATCGACTGCGAGGGCGAGGGTGCCCTCGCGACAGCCGGCGAAAAAGCCGGCACTACGATTTCAACCTCAAGAAAGGGCGACATCATGAATAACAAAAGATGGATAGTGGGCGCACTGGCTCTGTGCGCGCTTCTCACATTAGCGGCCTGCAGCAAGAAAGAAAATACGGAGCAATCAAGCAATGCACCCACGGAGTCGGCAGCTCCCGCGCAACCCGCGACTCCGATCGATCCCGCGACGGTTGCGACTATCAGCGGCACTGTGAAGTTTGATGGAACTGCGCCGAAGCCTTCGAAGATTGACATGAGCCAGGATCCGGGCTGCAAGGGTACGAATGAAGCCGAGACTCTGGTCGTGTCGGGCGGCGATCTGGCGAACGTATTCGTCTATGTAAAGGACGGCCTGGGCAGTCGCACGTTCGACACGCCGAAGGATCCGGTCGTGCTCGAGCAGAAAGGCTGCCAATACCATCCGCACGTGTTGGGAGTCATGACAGGGCAGACAGTCGATATCAAGAACGTCGATCCGACGACGCACAACATTCACCCCACGCCGAAGGACAATCGCGAATGGAATGAATCGCAGCCACCATCTTCTCCGGATATCGAGAAGACCTTTGCTCGCGAAGAGGTCATGCTGCCGGTGAAGTGCAACCAGCACCCGTGGATGAAGATGTACGTCAACGTGGTGAAGAGTCCCTTCTTTGCTGTCACGGCGAAAGACGGAAAGTACGAAATCAAGGGGCTGCCGCCAGGTGACTACACGATCGCTTTCGTCCACGAAAAGCTAGGTGAGCAAGACCAAAAGGTGACGGTCGCTCCGAAAGAGAGCAAAACTGTCGACCAGAGCTTCAAAGCTGCGGGCGAGTAGCGTTGGTTAGTTGGAATTTGCTTTGATAGAATGTAGCTTCGGATGGAGCAGGTCTCACAACGTGGCCTGCTCTGTTCGGAAGCAGGGGTTTCATCTCTCTGCAAGCCTTCCTCAGCGAAGAGGCCCTACTCTGAACTCCGTCGCGACATCGTATAATCGCGGACTCCACCGGCTTTCTGTCGTTCTTGCCTGCTGGATATTTCTCCTCATCATCGCAGGCGCTCTCGTGACCAGTAATGACGCCGGACTGTCAGTCCCGGACTGGCCAACTTCGTTTGGTTCCCTGTATAAGATCCCTAAACTCGTTGGCGGCGTGAAATTTGAGCACACCCATCGCATGATCGCCCAGGGGGCTGGATTGCTGACGATCATCCTGGCTGTCTGGCTGTGGCGCTCAGAGAAGCGGCGCTGGATGCGGATATTAGGCTTCGCCGCCGTCGGGACGGTCATCGCGCAAGGGATCCTGGGCGGGATTACGGTGCTCTACTACCTGCCGCCGGCCGTTTCTTCGGCTCACGCAGCATTGGCGCAGACGTTTTTCTGCTTGGCGGTGGCCGTGGCAATGTTCACCGACAAACGATGGGTTGAAGAGCAACCTAGAGTCGAGTTCGATCAGCGCCGTCCAAGTTTGTTTACCCTGACCTTGCTTTCAATTTTCGTCCTTTATGTCCAATTGACGTTGGGGGCGATGTTCCGCCACCACGGATTAAGCTGGTGGCCGCACGTTTTGAATGCGGTTGTGGTTTCGTTCGTTCTGGCATGGACCGCGGTCCGGGCACTCACGCTCTACTCGAACGTAGAGGGGGTCCGTCGGCCAGCGATCATCATGCTTTCTTTGCTGATTACCCAGCTATGCCTAGGGTTTACGGCGTTCCTCACACGCGTGGCCTGGGGGCGCGATGCGGTACAGCCCGAGCTGCCGATGGTTGTATCGACCGTAGCGCACGTGGCCGTGGGAGCGCTGTTGCTGGCGACAACGGTAATCCTCGCGATTCAGGTCTGGAGACATGTCCCGGTGGCGTTCGAAGAGCGTTTGCCGCAGGCCCAGCGGGATCCCTCCGCTGCCTGATGTTCCGAACCGCTGCTCGAGCGCTTCTGGCATGTTCAACGGATCATCTCTAAGTTTCCGCGAAGTGTCGTAAACTGGATACAGTTCCTGGGGACTCGCTTTGGTTTCGAAAGTCGCTTCGCTCGTTGATGCCGGCCCGGAGGTAGAACCCTCCGTCGCGCACGTCATTTCCGTACAAAACCTGGTTCACCGTTACGAAAACCGGACAGCGCTCAACGGAGTCTCGTTTGACGTGCGTCCGGCGGAACTGTTTGGACTGCTCGGACCTAACGGCAGCGGCAAGACGACGCTTTTCAGGATTCTTTCGACGCTGATGATTCCGACGGCGGGCCGGGCGATCATTCTAGGCTGCGATGCAGCACAGGACCCGGCGAGCTTGCGACGCCAGATCGGGGTCGTCTTTCAAGCGCAGAGCGTTGATCCAAAGCTGACAGCCTATGAGAACTTGTGGCACCAGGGCCATTTGTACGGTTTGCGCGGATCTGCGCTGAAAAGGCGAGTGGCAGAGATCCTCGCGCGTGTCGGACTCTCGGATCGAGCGAAGGAGCGGGTCGAGACCTTCTCCGGCGGCATGCAACGACGCATCGAACTAGCAAAGGGATTGCTCCATCACCCTGGCGTGCTGCTTCTGGATGAGCCGACGACAGGATTAGATCCTGGCGCACGGCGCGATCTCTGGCAGTATCTGCAAATCCTGCGCGACGAAGAAAATGTTTCGGTCCTGGTCACCACGCACTTGATGGAGGAAGCGGAGCGGTGCGACCGGCTGGCCATCATGAACGAGGGAAATCTGGTTGCTCTCGGAACCCCGGCAGAGTTGAAGAGCGAGATCGGCGGCGACGTGATCCTGCTGGATGCCGCGAGAGACGCGGGAGTGTTGGCTGAACACATTCGTGCTAGATTCCACGTCTCGACAACGGTTCTCGGCAACCAGGTACGAATCGAGCAAGAGGCCGGTCACCGTTTTGTTCCCGATGTTGTCGAGGCGTTTCCAGGAGAGATTCAGGCTATCTCTGTGAGCAAGCCTGCCCTCGAGGATGTGTTCATCCATCGCACCGGGCATAAGTTTTGGAGTGAGAGCAACGAAGCGGTTTTGAATCCGGCGGAAGCCAAGAAAAAGAAGAGGAGGTAGCTTGCGTCCAATGATTCTGGTGCTTTCTCTAGTTTTGGGACTGGTTCCTTTGGCGGGAGTGGTCTGGATATTCTTGAGCGACATGATCACTTTGTCCCCATTTTCAGTGACCATGGACGGCCTTTTCATGACCTTGATCCTGCTGACGCTATCGGCGTGCCTCCTTCTGAATGCCTATTGGGAGATGCGTGACGGCGGACTGCTCGGCAAGAAGCAGGTTCCAGCCGCAAAGACCCCAGCCACGAAGGCGAGTTAACGATGGCAACTCAAGCGGCAACCCTGGCGCGTCCCACTCATTCGGCATCGGTTGGATTAGCCTTACCGGCATTCACACTCTGGTGGCGCGAGATTGTTCGCTTTTACCGCCAGCCTACGCGGGTCGTGGGCGTCCTGGCCTCACCGTTGGTGTTCTGGTTGGTAATCGGGTCTGGCTTCGGAACATCGTTTCGATCCGGAGGCGGACCGGGGCAGCAGCACTATCTGGATTACTTCTATCCGGGCGCGCTGATCATGATCGTGCTCTTCACCTCAATTTTCACGATGATGTCGGTAATCGAGGACCGCAAAGAAGGATTTCTGCTCTCAGTGCTGGTCGCGCCTGTCCCGCGTACTGCGATTGTGCTCGGCAAAGTCCTCGGCGGAACGACACTGGCCGCATTTCAGGGGATGATTTTTCTGGTATTTGCTCCGTTTGCGGGTGTACATCTTGAACTGATGCAAGTGCTGTTGGTGGCAGTCGTCGTCTTCCTGGTTTCTTTTTCACTGACCGCGTTGGGCTTTGCGATCGCATGGCCAATGGATTCGTCGCAAGCCTTCCATGGAATCGTGAACCTCTTTCTGATTCCCTTGTGGCTGGTTTCGGGCGCACTCTTCCCTCTCGCTGGCGCGTCTGGATGGATTCGGATCATCATGCGACTGAACCCGCTGACCTATGGCGTTGAGGCGCTGCGCGGACTGCTTTATCCCGGCGCTGAAACTACATTCCCGTTGCCCTCTGCGATGGCGACCCTGCTTTTATTTTCGTTGGTGATGTTCGGTGCTGCATTCCTGATGGCAAATCGCCGCACGACGAGGCCTGCTGCTTGATCCCTGAGCAATACGCCTACTTCCCTGCCCTGATTGCGAGTTTAAACGGAGCAAGCGCGGTGCTGTTGTTCGTGGGCCGCAGCTTGATTATGCGAGGCAAGGTTGCTGCTCACCGAGCCTGCATGATCGCGGCGGTTGTATCGTCTGCTCTGTTTCTGGCTTGCTACTTGTATTTTCATGCGCACGTCGGAGACATCCGCTTTCTCGGGCCGCACATGTGGCATGTGATTTATCTCGTGGTCTTGATCCCGCACGTGACCTTGGCAATTGTGATCGTGCCCATGGTACTTATTACTTTGACCCGCGGGTTGCAGGAGCGTTACGACAAGCATCGGGCCATCGCACGATGGACGTGGCCGCTTTGGATGTACGTCTCGGTAACGGGCGTGCTCGTGTATTTCATGCTCTACCGGTGGTTTCCGCATAGCTAAGCTTTCACCACGGAGGCACGGAGACACTGAGAAGGGCACGATCAATCGTTGCTCGTAGTTTAGGTTTTGGCTTTTTTCTTCTCCGCGTCTCTGTGGCTCCGGGGTGAGTGAATCTTTATGTCTGTCTTGAAACTGAAGATCGACGTTTCTGGAACCGTCGGGGACGCCGCATGGCGCGAGATCAAGCCGTTTGATCAAATTCAGAGCGCTGACTTTGGTCCACAATTTGGCAGCGGCGGTCGCTGCAACCATCCTCCGAACGCACCGCATGCGAAGGGCGAATGGATCGGTGCTGAAATCCGGCTTCAGACGCCGCTTTTGGCGCAATATGCGATGTCACACTATCTGGAGCAGGAGCGGGTGCTCGACGCCGACGTAGAATAAACTCGCTTCTGCTATAGTGCGATCCGGGATTCCATGCCTGCCGAACCAGAAGCGCCTTCATCAAAAGTCGAAGAGCCCGTTGGCCCTGAAGGTAGTGCTGTGCTGGAACCCCGCCCTAAGCGCGGCATGTCGCGCACGCAGAAGATCCTCTTCTTTGCGACTGGCTGGCTGATTGTATTGATGCCGTTTCTGTTCTGGTGGAATACGTGGTTCGGGCGGCATCTTTCCGACCAGCAGCTGACTGAATATCTGCATGACGACAAGAAGCCGCGACATATTCAGCACGCTCTAGTGCAACTTGGCGATCGCATGACGCATAGCGATACCGGAGCCAAGCAGTGGTATCCCGACCTGGTGCGGCTGGCGGTCAATCCGGTCGAGGAAGTGCGCAACACCGACGCTTGGGTCATGGGACAGAACACATCCGGTCCTGGATTTCACCAGACCCTGCTGAAGATGCTGCAGGACCCGTCGCCGATGGTGCGGGGCAATGCAGCCCTTTCCCTCGTGCGGTTCGGAGACGCAACCGGTCGCCCGCAGATCGCGGCTCTGCTCGAGCCGGCGCATATTAATGCGCCTGGCAGCGGCCGAATCGTTGATGCCGATCGGCCCGGGACGGCTATACATCAGGGAGGATTGCTCGCCAAGCTCGCGTTGGACGGCAGTTCGCAGACGGTCGACGTGCGCTCTCCAATTCCTGGACGAATTCGATCCGTTTCGACAACCGGCGCAACTATCGCAAACGACGCGGAGATCGCCGTCGTCGACCCCGCGACTGAACAGGTGTGGGAAGCGCTGCGTGCGCTGTATCTGGTCGGTCAGATCGATGATCTTGGGGCGATTCGCCCGTATGAGCGCGACATCCCAGACGTCTCGAATGACGTGAGACAACAGGCCGTCGAAACGGAAAAGGCCATCCGCGCGCGAACGGGAAACAACTGATTCTCGAATTCTCGAATCGTATCGCAAAACAAACATGACTCAGAGCTTGGGATACGTTGCATTGGTTGTTCGCGACTACGACGAGGCCATCACTTTCTTCACGAAGATGCTTGGCTTCGCCCTGGTCGAAGATTCGCCCTCGCAGGACCGCATGGGAGAAGCCAAACGATGGGTGCTCGTGGCGCCTCCGGGCTCTCGGGGGACGAACATACTCCTCGCAAGAGCTTCAAATCTTGAGGAGGCCGGCCGCATTGGAAATCAGACCGGAGGGCGGGTGTTCATGTTTCTTCACACCGACGACTTCCGGCGGGATCATCGGGCCATGAGTGAGCGAGGCGTGAAATTCCTCGAAGAACCGCGTGAGGAGCCGTACGGGACAGTTGCAGTGTTCGAAGATCTCTACGGAAATAAGTGGGATCTCTTGCAGCTCAAGACTGAGTCCCACTGAGAGGTGATAACTGAAACCGGAGAGCGATTTTAGCTAGATCGCCATCGGGCCGACTTCTTTTTCTACCTCAACGGTGTCGACCATGGCGATCGCATCCCAAGGGCATCCATCGAGGAAGCAGCCATCAGGCCCCTTGCTTAGACACTTCTTGCAGCCGATGCAGAGAATGGGATCAACCGCGATGCGGCCGAAGGGCGGATTATCTTCGTCGGGCACCCAGAACATGCAGTCTTCGACCGGGCAATATTCAACGCAGGCAGGAGAGCCCGCACAGCCGGTGCAGCACTCGGTGATCACCGCCAACTCTTTTGGTTTCTTCTTGCGCGGGGTGGCGAGGCCTTTGGACTTCGGTTCCCACTTCTGATCGTCGGGTACCATTCCGACGGCTTTGGTCGCTCCGGGTGCTGTGGGCATGCGTGGCGATTATAGCCCAGAAAAGCTTGGTTTCCAGCTGATAAATTGGCAGGCAGTTGCTGGCAGTTGCGTTTCATGCTTAAGGCAAAAAGAGCTTCCACCACCAAGGTCACGAAGTATCACGAAGGCCCTGATGTGCCTGCTTCCTTTGTGGGGCTTTGTATCCTTCGTGGTTAAGGACCCTCAAAACTGGCAGCCGATCGCGCGGCGGGGGGATTGACGAAAACCATCGACCTTTGCGATCAAATCCGCCGGTCCGAAATGACACTGCGCACTACGGTTTCTGGCCCAGGCCACGATCTCCACCGGGCTCATTCTGTTATAGTGGCCCTTCAAAGGAGCATCGACATGGCTGGAAAGAGTCTGAACCGGGTTCAACTCATCGGAAATTTGGGCAAGGATCCCGAGATTAAATACACGCCCCAAGGCACGCCCGTAGCCAAGCTGACGATCGCCACCAACGAGCGCTTCAAGGACAAGGCCGGCGAGTGGCAAGATCGCACAGAGTGGCACAACGTCGTGCTCTGGCAGCGCCTGGCCGAGATTGCCGGCGAATATTTGAAGAAGGGCGGCAAGGTCTACATCGAGGGCCGCCTACAGACCCGCTCCTGGGACGATAAGCAGACCGGTCAGAAGAAATACATGACCGAGGTGGTGGCGAGTGATCTGATTCTCCTGGGTGGGCGCGGTGAGGGCGGCGGTGGCGGGGATTTCGCGGGAGGCTCGCGCGGGGCATCTACTGGCGGCGGAAACAACTTCGACCAGCGCACTCCAGAGCACGAAGCAGCCCCGGCCGGTCCGATCACCGACGAGGATATCCCTTTCTAGTTTGCGGGTTCCGTAGCGAGTCTGGCGCTAATCACCGTCTCCTGTATCGGCAGAGATCAATTCCAGATTCTGCAGGAGAGGACTCGAGTCGGAGACAAACTCCACGTGTCCGCATCTTGGGCATGACAATATGGCGTGCGCGGTATTTCCAGGAGCGAGACTGACGCGCATCAGTTGATAGCGCTGCAGTTTCTGCTCACAACGCAGGCAGCAGACGGTCTTGTTATATGGATCAGGAGAGACGCCGCCCGGCGTCTCGATGGCTGGTTTCATACATCCCTCGAAAACGGGAATTCTGGAGCGGCTAAACTCAAGCCGACAATCCAGTTCAGTGGGTTGAGTGTACCACGCGAAAACGCGGCCTCATCAGGCGAGGACCGCCGTTATTACTACCTCCAGGTCCAAGTGTCGCAGAAAGCAGCAGCGCCTTCTTGCCTCTGGTTGCCTTTGTGATTTTCGTTACGTTGTATTCGTCGTCGGAATCAGTTCGAGCGACCATACGAGTGGCGAAAAATCAAGCCCATGGCTGAGTAGCTTTTCGCTGTTAGCGGCTACGGTTCTGCTATTCGCGGCTACGCGCTTCCATGGTTCGTGCTGCCTCACACCCAGGTCCCGCAGCGGTATCAAGCGTGGTTTGCGCTGATCATTGGAGCTGACGGCGGTTGTTATCTAGCATGGTAGACACTCCGTTCCAACGCCGCCGAAAACCGTTGAGCCCAGAAGCGCATTCAAGTTAGCATTACGCGTCGGAAACGCTGTAAATCCCATTTCTTATGACCAACTCAAAAACGCTTGCGCAATGGCGTCCACATCCCCTGGTCTTCCTTTACTGCACACTCGCAATCGTATTACTCGGAGGCGTCTGTTTTTGGGGAACCAAGTTGCTTGTTTCGCAGTGGTACCAGCCCGAAGTCGCGTCAAAGGCAGCACTCACGGGCACGGCGTTGTTAACCCTTTTGTTCTTGTTGTCACTACGGAGATGCTCTACGCCTGCCCTGCCAGCTTTTCGCGGACTGCTACTAATTACCGCCTATATGACGATTGGGGTAGGAAGTTTCTTTTTGCTTTTTGTGATCCCGGCAGTAGTCTTCGCCATTGTTTCCACCATTGCGATCGCTCTTGTGAGTCTCTTTCGGAAGGATACTGCTTATGCTCCAAACCGCTTCCGCCAACTTCTGGAGTTCTACCGGAAGCATCGCATGTACCAGTAAGAATGACGCCTCCGGATATTATCGCGATGATTACGTGTTCTAAAATCCCTACTGCACTCATCGAACCTTGGCCGGACTCCTCAGTAAATGACACCAGGCCGCCGAAGCTCTCTTTTTGCTGAAATGAATGCCCCATGACGCCCACGGTACCGTCCCTCACGGTACTTTCGTAACCCGCTGCAGACGCCCTTTTCCGCGTCCCCGCCTCATTCCCCGATAGAATTTACTAGATACCCTTGAGAGCCGCCGCCACTTCGCCTTCGGCGTCTGCGTCGAGTGAAGGGAGAGACTTGTCCTCCAGCACGCCTAGCCACGCACGCATCCCGATTCTCTACGTCATCCTCGGTGTGCTTCTGGTCATCAGCATCGTCCCGATGTATTTCTACTCGGCGCAAGTCGAGGCCATTAACCGGGATCGCCTGAAGACCAACGAGATGCTGCTGCAAAATACGGTAACGCGCTCGCTGGCCGATGATCTCTCGCAGCACGAACACTCTCTCCGCGTCATGCTCGCCAACCTCTCTTCCTCTATGCAGGTGGCCAGCGGTGGCGACTTCGGCCAGAAGAACATCGAGTCTCCCGAACTCCGCGCTCTGCTCGAAAACTTCGTTTCGTCCTCTGACGAGATCGCCTACGCGACGCTGCTGAATTCCGATGCCAAAGGCATCTCCGCCGGGCGCATCGCTCCTGACGCTTTCCTGCAACGCGAGCTTGAGCGCGCTTACGCCGCCGCTCGCGATGGACGCGTCTACAACGGTCAAGCCCTGGTTGTCGGCGAGGGCAAGAATGCCCGCACCGTTTTCCTGGTCAGTTCCCCGGTGCAATACGGACCGCGCTTCCTCGGCATGATTGCCTCAGTTGTCGACCTGCAATTCCTGATTAAAGGTTTGCGCGATGCCGCCAGCGGCGGGCTGACTCCTTACGTCGTCGACTCGCAAGGCCGCCTCGTGGCCGCGGCCACGCCCGAATTCGCCACCGGCCAGCAGATGAAAAATCTCGACATTGTTCGCACCTTCGTCGATGGCGGCAACAAGGCCCAGGTGGATGAAACCAAGGAATTCACCGTCGACACCGGATCCGAACACGTGGAAATGCTGGGCACGTACAGTCCGGTCACCTCTCTCAACTGGGCCGTCGTCGTACAAAAGCCGCGCCACGAAGCTTATCGCGGAGTCTATGAAATGCAGCGCAACGCTCGCCTGCTGGCGCTGCTGGCCGTCTGCATGAGCATCCTCGTCAGCATCTTTGCCGCGCGCCGCATCACCAATCCGTTGCAGATTTTGACGCAGTCCAGCCGCGCTCTCGCCCACGGAGATTTTTCCCAACGCGTCAATCTCTGGAGCCGCACCGAAATCGGCGAACTCGCCCAGACCTTCAACACCATGTCCGAAGAACTCGAACGTTTCGTCGAAGATCTCAAGCGCGCCGCCGAAGAGAATCGCGCTCTGTTCATGGGCTCGATTCAAATGCTCGCCGGAGCCGTCGACGAAAAGGATCCTTACACGCGGGGCCACTCTGACCGCGTCACGCGCTATTCGCTGCTCATCGCGAAAGAACTCAAGGCCGACCAGACCTTCATGGAAACGTTGCAGGTTTCTGCCCAACTCCACGACGTCGGAAAAATCGGCATTGAAGATCACATCCTGAAAAAGCCCGGAGCCTTGACCGAAGAAGAATTTGAAGTCATGAAGACGCACACGACCAAGGGCGCCAATATTCTGCGTCCGGTCACGCAGCTCGCCGAAATGCTTCCCGGCATCGAGTTGCACCACGAAGCTCTCGACGGCCGCGGATATCCTTATGGACTCACCGGCGACCAGATTCCGCTTCTGGCTCGCGTCATCGCTGTCGCCGACACGTTCGACGCCCTGACCACGAATCGTCCATACCAGCAAGCACACACGCCTGAACAAGCGCTTCAGATCATCAAGAATCTCGCCGGCAAACGTCTCGATCCCAATTGCGTTGCGGCGTTGTTGGCCGTATACGAAAGGGGCGAAATTCGCATTCAGCGCTTCACCATCAAGCGCCCGATTGCAGCGCCAGCAGCCGATCCGGCCGCCACGGCAGTGGCCGCAGCAGCAGTGGCCGCAGCAGCGCCAACAATAGCACCAGCAACACCTCCCGCCGAACCCACAACCCTCGAACGCACCCGAGTCTAGCTTCGCACCAACGTGGGGAAGAGCGGTCCTTTAAGAGCCTGCTGTGGTTGAAGTCGAAGGCACTCATGTCGATCGCGCCCAACAGCTCGTGCGTATTTAGCCGCATATCAGGCGGAAGCCATCGATCTTTCGTTCTATAATTGCCGCGCATGCCCTTGGCCTCCGGCACGAAGCTTGGACATTATGAGATCGTCTCGCCCATCGGTGCCGGTAGTATGGGCGAAGTCTATCGTGCCCGCGACACCCAGCTCGACCGCGACGTAGCCATCAAGGTTCTTCCCGAGTTCGTGTCCACCGATCGCGACCGCCTGCTCCGCTTCGAGCGTGAAGCCAAGTCTGCCGCAGCGCTGAATCATCCCAACATTCTCGCGGTCTACCAGATGGGTATTTACCTCGGCATGCCCTATCTCGTCTCTGAACTGCTCGAGGGCAAGACTCTCACCGAGACCACGCGACGCGGTCCTTTACCTTTGCGCAAAGTTATCGACTACGGAGTGCAGATCGCTCGAGGTCTTGGCACGGCCCACGAAAAAGGAATCATCCACCGCGATCTCAAGCCCGACAACCTGTTCGTCACGAAAGATGGACGCGTCAAGATCCTAGACTTCGGCCTCGCAAAGCTGATGCAGCCGAAGCAATCGATCGAGAGCGTGGCCGCGACCATTACTTTGCCGGGCATGGCGCTGGGAACCGTCGGCTACATGGCGCCCGAACAGGTGCGCGGCCTCAACACCGATCAACGCGCTGACATCTTCGCTCTCGGGGCGATTCTCTACGAACTTCTCACCGGAAGGCAGTCATTCCAGCGCCCAACTTCCGCCGACACGATGAGCGCGATCCTCAACGAGGAACTTCCCGCCATTGGAGCGCGTTCCCCGGAAACTCCTGCGGCGCTCGAACGTGTCATTCGTCGCTGCCTCGAGAAAGATCCGGGGCAACGCTTCCAGTCGGCATCCGATCTCGCCTTCGCTCTCGAAGCGCTTTCCGATCCAACGCTGTCGTCGCCGAGCGGAATTCATCCTGTCGCGCATGAGGAAAAGCGCAGTCCCTACCTCATCTGGATCGCGGCTGCAGCGGTCATCCTTATCGGTGCCATCGCTGTCATCTATTTCCTGGTGCAGCCTGCATCAGTGCCTGTTCTTTCGAACTACGTGCAACTCACCCACGATGGCCAGCAGAAATCGTTGCTCGGAACCGACGGCGCGAGGCTCTATCTGAGTCTTGGCGAAGTACGATCGGGAAGCTTCGCCACGCACGGCGTTGCCGCGATGTCGATCGCCGGTGGAGATCCTCAGAAACTTCCGATCCTGAATTCAGTCAACATGGCTCCGGTCGACGTGTCGCCGAACGGATCGGAGATTCTGGCGGTCGATGGACAAGGCGCGCCTCCGAAGGGTCCGCTGTGGAGTCTTCCCGTGCTTGGCGGTTCACCGCGTCGACTCGGAAATCTCACGGCCGAAACCGCGGCCTGGTCTCCCGACGGAAAGAAGTTGGCCTACACAAATCTCGGGGATCTGTTTCTGGCCAACTCCGATGGCAGCGACTCCCGCAAACTGACCAGCGTGCAGGGAGACATCCTGAACCTCACGTGGTCTCCTGACAGCAGCCACTTACGATTCGATTCGTCCGGATCGGCAGGAACGGCCACGCAGCAACTCGAACGAGAAATCTCCGTCGACGGCACGAACCTTCATGCGTTGCTGCAAGGCGAGCACAATCTTCCGGACGCATGCTGCGGCAAGTGGACTGCAGATGAAAAGTATTTCGTCTTCCAGTCGAGCGGTCAGATCTGGGCTCTGCCCCGCAAAGGCACATTGTTCCATTCGGAGCCGCAACCGGTTCAGCTCACTTCGAGTCCGCTGTCGCTTTCTTCGCCGCTCCCGAGTAAGGACGGCCGAAAGCTGTTCGTCATCGGCCAGAACTTCCGCGGTGAGTTGACGCGCTATGACGCGAAGTCCGGACAGCTCGCGCCGTTTCTCGGGGGCATTTCTGCGGAGTATGTTGCCTTCTCAAAAGATGGACAGTGGGTTACCTATGTCTCTTACCGCGAAGGAACCCTGTGGCGCAGCAAACTGGATGGCAGCGAGCGCATGCAACTGACGTATCCACCGATGTATCCAGTACTTCCGCGATGGTCTCCGGATGGCAAGAAGATCATATTCTTCCAGTTCTCGGTCAGCGCGGACAAGCCTGCCAGAATGTACGAAGTTTCTCCCGACGGCGGAAGTCCGCAGGAACTGTTGCCAAACGATCACTCGCAGCAACTAGATCCGAACTGGTCGCCCGACGGAACGAAGATCATCTTCGCCGGGGAATCAAACGATCCTTCGTCGGCGATTCACATTCTCGACGTGCCCACGCGGCAGGTTTCCGATTTACCGGGATCGAAGGGCCTTTATTCCCCGCGCTGGTCGCCTGACGGACGATATGTCTCCGCATTCTCCGCCGACTCGAAGACGCTTCTGCTCTTCGACATGCAAACGCAGAAGTGGACCGAGCTGGCCAACGGTTCGCTGAGCTGGCTGAACTGGTCGCACGACAGCCAATATGTTTACGTGCTCGACTTCCGCGGGAAAGATGCTGTCGTCCGCATCCGTATCAGCGATCACCAGCCCGAACAGGTTGTCGACCTTAGGAACTTCAACACGGTGGGACGTTACGGAGGTTGGCTGGCTTTGACTCCGGATGATTCGCCTCTGATCCTGCACGACACCGGTACACAGGACGTTTACTCCGTAGACTGGCAAGCACAGTAGCGCGAAAATCCCTTCCTCACAGCGCTGCGACTCTTCGCTGCACGACCAGAAAATACAGAGCAACAAGAATCAGCAGAAAACCATTCACTCCCAATACAACGGGAGCGGTGAATGCCGGGACGAGCCAGCCAGAGACCAGGTTGCCCATCGGCATGCCGCCGCGGAAGGCACAGTTGTAGACGCTCATCACTCGGCCGCGCATTTCGTTGGTGGTGATCAGTTGCACGAGCGAGGTCACAGTGGCGAAGACGGCCATCATCGACGCACCGACGATAACCAGCATGGCATAAGAGAGCGGCAAGAATCGGGAAAGGGAGAATCCGGAAATTCCGGCGCCCAAACACATCAGCATCACCAAGGCAAAGCGGCCTTTGTTCGAGATGTTGCCTTTGCCAGCGACGGCAAGCGAACCGCAGATCGATCCGACGCCCATCAGTGACAGCAGGTTGCCAAATGTTTCCGGGCCGCGATGGAAGATGTCTTTCACGAACACGGGAATGTAGGTTCGCATGGGCATGCTCAACGCGGTCATGCAGAAGGCCAGGACGATCAGCGCTTCCATGGAGCCTTGCCGGCGGACGAAACGAATTCCTTGCTTCAAGCTGCCGAACATCGACTCTGTCGTGCTCACCGGCAAATAGCGCGCGGCAATCATCGACAGAGAAATAATCGGCGCCAGAAATGAAAGCGCATTCAATCCGAAGCACCATTTCTCGCCGAGGCGGCCAAGCGTGATTCCCGCGAGCGCTGGGCCGACGGTGACTGCGAGATTGAACTGAATGGAATTCAGCGCGATCGCATTGGGCATATCTTCGCGATCGACGAGCGTGGGAATCAGTGCCTGATACGCAGGTCCGCCGAAGGCCTGTGCGAATCCCGAGACGAACGATAGACAGAGAATTTCCCAGACGTGCACGACGCCGAACGCGACGAGGAAGGTCAGAATTCCCGCGCTCGCCATCTGAACGTATTGCGAAAGCAGCAGGATTTTGCGGCGCTCAGTGCGATCGGCGACGACTCCGCCGATCAACGAGAACAGGAAAATTGGAATGCCTGCAAGAAATTGATCGAGCGCGAGCAGGAACGCGGAATGGCTCAAGCGGTAGATGAGCCAGCCTTGCGCGACGATCTGCATCCAGGTGCCGATGGAGGAGGTGCAGGCGCCGATCCACATAAGGCGAAAATCGCGATATTGAAAAGCTTTGAAGACTCGGCGCAGCGTCGAAGTTTGCATGGGCTCGAAGCGGGTTTTGGCGTAACGGTCTATCTTCGCACGAACACGAGTTTCCGGTCCGCGCGGATCGCAACGAGGAACCGAATCCTCAGCTTTTGATTCTTTTTGGGGTGGAAAGACTCCATTTGTTCAGGGATGATCCGTTTTTGGCTATGTCGCTTTCATTTCTATTTTCTCTGCAGCCTCCTCGGGCGTGTTGGGGAAGAAATGCCTTCGAACGATGGTGTCGACGTTGGCTTCGCGATCTTTCGCCGTCGTGGTGCTGGCGGTGGGCTTTTTGGTTGCGGGCTGCCGCGGTGAGGGTGGGCTGCCGGCCCGAAAGACGCCACGCTGGTCAATCCAGTTGGTTTCCCCAATCACCACAGACTCCCGTTTCAACCGTCCAGAAGACTCTAGACGAAAGAAGGTGAGAAAATACCCATTGGGTGATCTTCACCGCGGAACGGAGCAGAGGCGGAGGTGCTCTGGGCGGGAGCCGAACCTATCCTTATTACTAGCACTCTGCCTGTAGGCGCTGGCAAGCCCAGCCATCAAGGGGGATGGCTAAATGTAAACTCTAACAAACTATCGGAGCACGCATGCACCCATCACCGACTTCGCCTTGGTCACAGAGTCGTTAATATAGTCGCCCTCGTGCATGCAAATGGCGCGCCAAAATAAAATGAAGAAGCCAGCCAACTCATGAGATATGCGAAACGGTGGTGTTGTCAGGAAGTTCTTGCTGTGGTTAGCCGCATAGGCGCTCTGAGCCTACCCACAGTTGAGCCAGATCTCTGAGGTTATGTTTGTATGTACGCGTTACCAAGTATTCCTTGCCACCTTTTACACGCAGCATGTACTCCCCCGTCGGTAAGGGTTGGATCTCCTCCACGGCTGACATATTCACGACGACCGAGCGGTGAATGCGAATAAAACCGTAGGGCTTGAGTTTCTCCGCCACGGACGAGAGGGACTCATGCACTAAATAGGCATTAGGTCGGAGTCGCAACGAAACGTAATTACCTTCGGCTTGCACGGCCAGGATGTCGGCTAAATCCAAGATTAGGATTCTGCCGTTTGCTTTGAACGCGATTCGTGGGGCCTGTCGTTTTGCTACAACCTCCAACTGCCGCAAGATTCGCATGAGGTTCGCAGCATCAATTCCGATTACCGGAAGCAACGACGTATCTGCAGCTTCGTAGAACTCGTCCGCTGTCGATTCAAGAACGCAATCCCGTCTACTCTTGGTGGAGCGAATCGTAGCTCCCCGCAGTGGGCTAGCCGAAAGATCCGCATTAGCGCGAGCAACTTGTTGAACAAACATCTCACCTGCAATGGCCTTCTGATCCTGGGTTTCGCGGGCGCTCATGTGTGGAACCCCTATTCTCTTGTTTCGACTTCCTGCTACCCGAAGTGAGAATGACGAGTGCGCTGCATTACCGGCGATTTCGGCAGATCGGCACTCACGCCGTACCTCCCAGACCTGTGGTTACTTCTGCCCAGTGCTCACGGCTGAGGGAAAGCTGGATTGCTCGCCGAAATAACACTCTATGGATTGCAACTTTCCGTTCTTGATTCGGAGATACTCCACGTTTTGAAACGATTTACCGTTCGTGGTGTGGCAAAGATACTTCACAAAAGCATCCTCCGCGCCAGTGGCAATCCGCTCCAGGTCAAACTTCTTGATGAAATTAATCTGCGTTTGCCAGCACTGAGCTTTAAAAGCGCTCTTGCTGATGTGGTCGTCGCCGGCCGCGCTTGTAAAGGTGAAGTTGTCGGCAAGCAGGCTGTCCACTGGCCCCCAGTCTTTCTGCTCCCAGGCGGCGTACCATTTTCGGACAAGCTCCTCGTTCGTTAAGTTCTGCGCTCCCAATGCACTGGCCCTTGCCGGTCTCGGCAGGCTCATGGCACCAACCAGCGCGCAGGCTCCCGTCGTGAGCAGATCCCTGCGCGATACTGCGATGCTTGTCATTGTTCGTTCTCCCTTTCACGATGAAGTGTGAAGCGTTTTGCCAGTTCTCGAAATGCTGACTGTCCGAGCAGACAAACTGGTTGGTATGTACGATACATCAGAACCGATGCGATCAGACTTGCTTGCGGTTGCCCGACGGACATAAGGAGCGCACCCAGTCCACGATGTTTCTGATCCCCGCTTTCATTACTTTCGGATCCTGAGCATTCTTTGCCAGCGAAGCATAGCCTTCGACCATCACGATCAGTAAGCCAGCGGCTTCAGCGGGCTTCACATCGCGGCGAACGCTTCCCTGGGCCTGGCCCTCTCGCAAAGTGGAGGCCACAGCCTCGCGCCAGGCATCAAAGATGAGCGCCATCCGTTTCCGGAATCCCGCGTCAAGAGGAGACATTTCCTGCGCCAGATTGTTCAACTGGCAGCCACCCCGTACATCTTCGGGCTGAACGGGTATGCGTTGAACAGCGCCGATCAAAGCCTCGATAGGGTCCTTGACGCGCTGTAGAGGCCGCACCCATTTGCTGTAGACGTCGGGAGCGATGATCTCTTCGACGACGGCGTATCCCAAGGCTTCCTTGCTTTTGAAGTGGTAGTAGAGCGCTCCTTTGGTGACGCCAGCCGAGGCCAGAATTGTGTCCAGGCCGGCGCTCTGGAAACCCGATCTGTAGATCTCCCGGGATGCCGCCTGCAGCAAGCGCTCCCGAGTGCGCTCAGGATCGCGCAGTCTTGCCGCTCTACGGTTCGGGTTCTTGCGTACCGCCAACATACCAACCAGTATGTATGGTAACAACCGGAGCGTCAAGTGAGATTTCACAACGCACTGAATAATATGAAAATCCATTGAATTTCAAAACTTCTCGCCAATGTGTATGAGAAGTTGGAGAAACGGTCGCTCCAGCCGTCTTGCAATCGACCCAGAATCTTGTCAGTCCGCCACTCGTTTTCGAACTCTGAAGTGTCGAGCCTGTTGTCTCACGTAAACGTTGAGAACGTGGAACACCACATGCTCCCTCGGTTCTGACTCAGCAGGAGTGTGTGAAGTTGTGAGCCTGGTTTGCTCTCCATTTGCACGCTACCTGTCCAACCACCGACTGGTACCTGACATGAATCGCCAGTCATCACCGCAACACGACTTTACTGGAGGAAAAGAGGACATATGAGCACGCTTAGGCAGTTACGGAATTTCTGGGTACCGTGGGTTACGGCGATTGTTCTGGCTTGCTTCAGCAATGCAGTCGCTCAAGCGATCTACAGAGTTGCCGATTTGGGCAGTGAGGGGAAGGACAACCTGGGTTGTGCCATGTCCCTCAATGACAAAGGCTGGACAGAGATCATGGCTGGGAACGTGGAAGCGGGGCAGGTGGATAGCATATTCGGGAAGCTTTTAAACGGACGCGCACTGATAGACGCCGGCGGATTCAAGCTCGATCTCGGCACGCTCGGAGGAGAAAACAGTTGGATGAACTGGGGCGAGATCAACGACTTCGGGCAGATCGTGGGTTATTCCGAAACATCTGTTCCAGATCCTAACGGCGAAGACATTTGTGGCTTCGGCACACACCTTACGTGTCGCCCGTTTCTCTGGCAGCCCTTCCACATGAGCGCGCTGCCGACGCTCGGCGGAAACAACGGGCAGGCGAGCGCGATCAATACCCGTGGACAAATCGTAGGATTTGCGGAAAACGGCGCCGTGGACTCGTCATGTCCGGCGGGCACAACGAATAATCGGATTCAGCTGCCGGTGTTGTGGGAAAACGGCAAAGCCCTGGCTCTTCCTACGGGTAGCGATCCAGACGGGGACGCATTTTGGATCAACGATCGAGGCCAAGCCGTAGGCGACACGGGAACCTGCGGCGGTGCGACGATTCACGCCGTATCGTGGGAAAACGAAACTGTCACCCTGCTTCCTGACTTCGGAACCGGCGCTATTGCGTACGGCAATAACAACGGAGGCCAAATTGTAGGGACAGTCGGCAGTGCTGACGACACAACCCAATTTGGCGCGCTTTGGCAGAACGACGTACTGACAAACCTCGGCACTCTGCCGGGAGATTTTGCCGCCATAGCGACCGGCATTAACAGCAAAGGCCAACTGGTGGGAAGCACGTGGGACTCCAACTTCAACTGGTCCCATGGCTTCATCTGGCAAGACGGCGTGATGACCGACCTGAACACGCTGTTTCCTGCCAGTTCCAACCTCTTTGTAACCATGGCTAACAAGATCAACGAACGCGGACAGATCTCCGGCATGGCAATCGTACTCAGAGGGCCGCATGCGGGTAACATCCACGCCTTTCTGGCGACCCCTGTAAGGCAAAGCATGGGCAAGTCGGTGGCTGAGGTCACACCTACACGCCCGAAATCCAATTCGCCCTCGAAGGTTGGCAACCAGCATTTGCAGAGATTTGGACTCGTCCAATTCGGGCGATAAAGGGTATTTCGAACTTCCGCACCATGCATTCTGGCGATATGCGCGCAAAGGTGCAAGGCAGGGGATTGTGCGGGACAACATGGGTCACGCGAATATCGACGTGACCCATATTTTTTTACGGCAAGAAACGGACAGCACGCTACCGACGGCACGGTGTCGAGGGTGGCCGAGTCACCTTTGTTGAGCGTTGAGCTTGTCGAGTGCACGCTTCAACTCTTCAAGCTTCTGTCCAGCTTCGCCGAGTTTTCCTTCCGCCGTCAGGCGTTGGTAGTCGGCAAGATCCCTAGCGGCTTCAGCGATGAGTGCGTTGAGATTCGCTGCGGGCGATGCGACGGAAGCGGGCGTCTTTCGCTCCAATTCCGCGGGGGTGCCCGCTGCGCTGGTTGACGGGGCGGTCAGGGACGAGACCGCCCCTCCAAAAAGGGACGCCATCGCTGACTCGAAGGTCGGCCCGTACGCAAGCCGATCTTGCAGCGCAAGAACGACGAGCCGCAACTCCGGCATCGGACTTCGTTCGGCCTGGAGGTAAATGGGCTCCGCATACAAGAGCGCTTTCCCGGTCGGAATTACCAGCAAGGCGCCACGCCGCACATGCGAGCCTTGCTGATTCCACAGCGTCAGTTGTCCGGAGAGCTGAGCGTTTTGATCAATTCGCGCCTCGATTTGCAGTGGTCCATCGACCAGCTTCGTCTTGGGAAAGTTGTAGACCACCGACGTACCGTAATGTACGCCGTCGCTGCGGCCGGCAATCCACCCAATCAGATTATTTCGGTTGGCCGGAGTGAATGGCAGAATTTCCACGAACTCTTCCCCGCTTTCGCCCGGAAGTTTCATTAGTACGAAATTCGGCTGCATCGCCTGGGTTGCTTGCTCGCCGCCCTCGGTCATGCCGACTTCAGTAGCGACGGTCCACAGATCTTCCCGGTTGTAAAATGCTTCCGCATCGGTCATGTGGTAGAGACCGTAAACATCCGCCTGCAGCTTCAGCAACAGCTCGGGATAGCGCACATGTTTGCGCAACCCAGGCGGCATCGTGGACGCATCTTTGAACAGGCTTGGAAAAACCCGACGATAGGCTGCGATGATCGGATCCTCCGTATCGAACACATAAAACGTTGTCGTGCCATCGTAGGCGTCGATGACCACCTTCACACTATTCCGCATGTAGTTGATCAGGTTGTTGCCGAGGGAATAGTGGGTCGAGTAAGGATAGTTTTCGGAGACCGTGAATCCATCCATGATCCATGACAGCCGGCCATCGTCCCCGATCACAATGTACGGATCTTGATCGTAAGTGAGGAACGGCGCTAACGCCGACACTCGATCGCGTATATTGCGGCGCATCAGGAGCCTGCTACTCGGATTCACATCATCGCTGAATGGGAGTTTGGCGAGGTCGCCGTGGTCAAGGGCGATGATGATACGCTGCAGGAAACCGCCGAGGACTATGCCTCCGTTGCCTTCGTAGGAATTTAAATTGTTGCTCTGGCCCTGCGGGTAATTAAACTCCTGCTGCCGAGTTTTGACATATACGTCGGTATTCGTCAACTCACCGAAATAGATCTCTGGGCGCGTTACTTTCAGGCTGCTGACCGTGGTTTGGACGGGCATGTTGCTCAAAAGTAGGGTAGGCAATCCCTCCGGCGTGAATCCGTTTACCGGATTCATCGTAATTCCATAGCCATGGGTGTAAATCAGCTTCTCGTTGATCCAGTTACGGCTGCTCTCCGGGAGCTTATCGACGTTCAACTCGCGCGCCGCCAGCATCACCTCGCGGGTTGTGCCGTCAATGTCGTAGCGGTCAATGTCGATGTCCGGGAAGTCGTAGTAGGTGCGAATTTCTTGAATCTGGCGCAGCGTGTCCTGAAGTGCCCGCCAATCCCACAGCCGGATGTTCTGAAGCGTAGCCTGATTATTTGCGGGATCGACCGCCTCAACAGTCGTTTCCGCCGGAAACTCACGCTGGTTGACCCCGTCCAATCCATAGGCCTGCCGGGTCAACGCAGTGTTATAGACGATGTAAGGTTTCTCACGAACCAGTTCGTTCGGCTTGACGATAAAGCTGCCTACGTACCACGCAATCGCCTGGACGGCGACATAACAAACGGCCGCCGGAAGAATCGCTGCAACCAGCCAACGACCACGTGGGACTCGCACAGCATTGATGAAGGCGATCAGTGCGCCGAGAACTAGCGCCGCGGATACGACAAGCATCCCCGTGAGAATGACGTGCGCGTCTGTGTAAGTCACGCCGCCGAAGATCGTGTGATCATCGAGCAATCGCTCGAACCGGCTGATGTACGCGTTCATCGCGAGGATCAGCAATAGAAACCCAAACGCGATGGAGAAGCCACGCCAGGGTAATGTGATATGGCGACTGAGCCGCCCGGCGAGCACACCTGCTCCGCCCGTGACAAGAAGGAAGAAAACGGCAAGAGCACAGGTAATCAGCGATAAGGTAAACAGCCAGCCAAGGATGATCTGCCACGCTGGCAGGGCGAAAAAAAAGAAATTTAGAGGCTTTCCGAAAATCGGGTCCACGACGCTACCAAAACTACTAGGCGCATACCAATACAACGCCAGCGTTGGCCATTCAGCTGCCATCGCGGCCCCAGTTGCAACGGCAATGGCGAGCGAGATACCAAGCCCGATGAGCCGTAGAACAGGCTCCACGGGCAGCTTCAACGGCTGTCCGCCAATCAGAATCGTATGACGATCTGGCAGGTCAGGGAGATGAGCCCGCTTCAGAAGTCGGAACGATCCGTACAGGATGATGAAAGTGACCCCTGCAAAAACCGTAAAGACTTCCCACTGAAGTCTCAGTGTCTTAAAGAAAACCTCTCCATAGCCGAGCGATCGAAACCAGAGCACATCCACGTAGTAAGACAAGGACGTCCGGCCACCAAAGAAGATGATGGCAAGCACGATGAGAATTAGGAGGAAACGACGGCGATGTCCCGGCCGCCCCGTCTGCGGGGCCGGCCACTCTAAGAACCCAGGCATTGCTCACCCCATCTTCCAATCAACTTCATGTGTAGTTCTCATACTACTTCCCCAGCCAAAGGTTCGAGCGGAGGACTTCTGAGTTTAACCAGCACTTCGGTAGTCGTAAATGGGGAGGCACTTTCCAGCGTGAGTCAGGAATGGAATGCCTGTCCAACGCCATGATTGGATTTCCAGGCGCAAAGCGGCGAAGGTTTGCACTTTGGAATCCGATGCAACTACTTTTTGGCCTTTGTAATCTCTTGAACTGCGCTCGAACCAGATTCGTGGGGGCGTGCGGCGGAATCGTGCGAAACACCCTGACATGTTCCTCGCGGATAGCGTGGCACTGCACGCCGATAGGGGCTCCACGGCCAAGCAATGAAGAGCCGTATTCAACCGCTGCGCTGAGGCAAGATCGTGACCATCTGCCAGTCGCCCCGTACGCTATCTGGCGATTCCGCCAATCCTCAATAGACGACTTCTCAAGTGTTTTTCACTAACTCTGCTACCCGAAACGGAGCCCGGTCGCGGAACCAGGATCAGATGCGCCCCAGCACTAAGAGAATGACGACGATGAAAAGAACCAAGCCCAACCCTCCGGTCGGGGCGTAGCCCCACTGGCGGCTGTGCGACCAGCGTGGCAATGCACCGATCAGCGCTAAAACCAGCACCACAATCAATATAGTTCCAAATATCGTTTTGCTCCTTCTCGTCCGATTCAGCTTTGGTTATAGGCGCCTCACTAGTCTTCTAATGGTCAAAACTGCTCAATGAGAAACGATTTTTCCGGAGCCTGTGACCGGGCTACCGGGGCCACCAAACCAAAAAGTGATCGAAGGTCTAAGCGGCGCCCTGAGGAGCACTCTTCTTCTTAGCCACTTGCTCAGAAGCTGGTATCGCTGTCAGATTGCAATGCTCGGAATGTTTTTTTGCGGCCTCGACGTCATGGTCGCCCTGTGCATCGACAACGGCAGACCTGCCATGTAAGCGTGGAATAACATTTTGGCGCCGACGTGCGGATTGTTGTGAACCGATGGCTCTCTTGGAATCAGAGCTGTCCTTTTCTCACCCTGCAATAGCCGTTGCCTGAAGGCCACGAATTCGGCTCTTCGTCTCAGCGAACACTCTCTCGCCGATTACAGACTGGCTTCATGGCGCCCGATGCGGGACATCACTGTCCGATAGTCGCCATCCGAGTGCAGGCTCTCGACGGCTTTGCGCAGAGAGGCGTTCACTGCCGCATCGCTCGAATAGCGTTCGGCGGCGTCGAGAAGCACGCGGGCTTTGTCACCGTCGGAAGAAATGCCGGTGGCCGATTGGATTACCGCAACAACAAGCGAACTCGAAATCCCGGGCTTGTCGAGTACCACCATCAGAACCCGGCTCCGGTCGCCATCGGAATTGATGCTGTTGGCAGCAGCAAAGAAAGCGTCGCGCGCAGGCTCCACGTTTGCACTGGCAAGTTCGATCAGGACATGGGCCTTATCGCCGGCCGAAGAAATTCTCTTCGCAGAATTGGCGATGTCGGCGAGAGTGTCAGCTCCGATTCCTTGTTTCTGTGCGAGAGAGACGAGCACCTGCTGATGATCGCCGTCACTCGAAATCGAATTTGCCGCCTCGAAAAACGCTTTCCGGACAGGCGCGTCTTCGTTGTAAGAGGCAACAGCTTCTTTGAGAACGCGAGCCTTGTCTCCGTCGGAGGAAATCCGCTGGGCGGAGAGCAGAGTGCGAGCCAAAGTGTTGTGGTCGTCGCCGTGGGAGGCGAGCATTTTCGAGAGAACGCGCGCATGGTCTCCGTCGGAGGAAATGGAATTGGCCGTGTCAAAATAGGCCATGTCCACGCCGCCTGCCGGCCGATAAGGAATCGCCATCTCGATGAGCACTTCGGCCTTATCGCCGTCGGATGAGATATGCCTCGCGGCTCTTGCGGCGCTCGCGAGTGTTTCTGAGTTTCCGCCGTCTTTCTTGATGATGTCGGAGAGAACCCTGCGTTTGTCGCCGTCGGAGTTGATGCTTTCGGCGGCATCAAAAAGGTAGGATCGCAGGTCGGTGGCGAAGTAATTCGCATCGAAAGTGAGAATGACTTGCGCCTTGTCGCCGTCGGAAGAGATGTTTCGAATCAGTTTCGCAGCGTCTTTGAGGTCGGAGGGTTTTAGCGTGGCTTGAGAGAATAGCTGCTCCAGATAGACTCGTTTCGATCCGTCGCTGTGGATCCGTCCGATTTCAGTCAGTACTGCTTGCGGACCATCTTGACGTAAGATCCGGGCAACGCGAGGTCCGGCTCCGATGCCGCTGTCGCGGATCAACTGCGGGAGCGTGCGGGCCAGCCAGGCGCGGCCTTCGTCGTCGATAGGCTTGGTGCTCCAGCCGACCGAGTAGCTCCGGTTGAGATTGCCCGCCGCATCCGCTTTCACTTCATAGGCACGTTTTGAGAGCAAGCCACCATCTTCCAGCCGAAAACGTCCGTTGGGCGAGAGAGACTTCACATCGGTATCGTCATCGGTGAATTCGATCGTGCCGTCAATCGTTATGCTGACGGACATCCACCCGTTGCGCGTGGTGATGTGGACATGAGACTCATCACTCTGCTGCGAAGCAGCGAGCGCCGTCGGAGCGAGCGGAGACATGGGAGATAACGGACTTGCTGGAGACGGTGGCGATAGCGGAGACGGCGGTGATACCGGCGAGAGTTCCACCTGAGATGCGAGTGGTGCAGACGGTGCTAAAACAGCAACCGCGGATGCCGGGGCCGCGGGGACTATTGGGGCGCGAGGAGCCAAAGCCGCGACCGTCATCGCCGTGTGAGCCCGTGGCGATTGTGGGGCTGGTGGCGCTTTGGGTGCAATTGGTTTCGCCGGGCTACTGGCGGGTGCGACGCTTTGAGCGAAGGCAATCAACTGCGGCGCGCGGGCACTCAGGCAGGTGAGCCCCACGACGACGGCCAAAGCCGAGGCTAGCGGGATGACGGTAATCTTGGGAGCTGCGTTCCGCGTATGATCGAGCATCTGACGGACGCGGCGGAAGAGCTGAGAACGGTTCCCGGATGCTCCGGCGGCGAGAACACCGGCACGCCGCCATTGCGAGAATTCGGCAACCTTCGTCAGGGCGGCGGCGTAGGGCCGTGGCGTCCCGGTCGCGGCGATGACCCAATCGTCGCACGCCATCTCCCGTGCAAGCGACATCTGATAGCCGAGCCAATAAACTGCGGGTTGAATTGGGAGCGCGGCTTCAATCAATCTTTGAGCCAGGTGGCTCCAGTCGTCGCGGCGATGCAAGTGGGCGATTTCGTGCAGGACAATCTGCTGCAGTTCGGAGTGTGAAAGCGTCTCGAACAGCATGCACGGAATCACAATCGTCGGGCGGAGGAAGCCAAGCGACATGGGCCCGTTGACATGGCTCGAAACGAGCAATTGCGGCTGACGGCGGATGCCGTGGGTCGCGCACAAACGACTGAAGCGCAGTTGCCAGTCTGGCGACGCCGGCGTTGCGCTTGATCTCAGCCTTCGCAAAACCCAATATCCCGCGCCTAACCGGGCAAGCAGCGCCAACGAGAACATCATCCACACCATTGCCAGCGCACGAAGAAACGTTGCCGAGTGTATGTGAATCAGAGAATGCTCGGATGGCGATGCGGAGGGCAAGGAAGTTGTGGAGGCATTCTGAGAAAGCGGCGTTTCCAGACGTTGCTCGGAAGTTGACGCAGATCTTTGTGCTGCAAGGACGTCGACATGGGGATCTTGAGTCCTGCGTCCCGGCCGGTAGACTTGTGCTGGCGTAGATGCAGGGATTACAACGGGACTCGGGGAGACAACGACGAGCGATTCGATTCGAGGCGCCCGCGAAGACCGACGGGGAGTGAGCGGAGCAGCGAGCAGCACGACGACGGCAAGCAAGGTTATCCATAGTACGGTGAAGCGGGTCGTCGGGTTCAATCGCGGAAAGATTTTCAGAAGCAGCATCATGGCCGCTGCCAGCAGTGCTCCCAGGTAGATTCCATTCAGAAGAGTGGTCATGGCAATATTCATGAGCGTCATCTCTGCACTCCTTCACTTTCCGCGATCATCTTCTTGATGCGGCGCAATTCCGCTCGACTGACGGTTTCTTCTTTCAAAAGATTCACAACCAAGAGTTCGCACGAGCCTCCGAAGAAGCGGCTGACCAGATAGCCGAGCGCGGTGCGGCTCGCTTCGTCTTGGGCGATGACAGGTTCGTAAACAAAGGCGCGACCCTTTTTGGTGTGCCGCAGGTAACCCTTGCTCTCGAGAATGCGCAATGTAGTTAATACGGTGCTGTATGCGAGCGGTGGATCGTCGGCAAGGGACGATGCGACGTCGCCTACAGTCGCCGCTCCCTTCTTCCAGAGTACATTCATCATCCGCAGCTCGCCTTCCGTCAGGTTCGGTGATTTTTTTCTCGCCAACGTGCTCCCCCTGGGAATGAACAATTAACTAATTAATAGTTCCAGTTTTATACCGCCGCGAGGTCCACCTTGTCAATTAATAAATTAATAGTTCGCAGGTTGAGTCTGCTTCACGGACGATATTCGCCAACAAAGCCGCACAATCGGGGTGGCGCCATTTAGGAAATGATCATCTCCGATGCTGCAGGCACCGAGCGCGCGGTGGCTATGGAACTGGCGATAACTACGCGAATGCGATTTTCACTCTGGACGGGCAGGGCATTCAAACCACGTTACTGCTTGCCGAACCGGGCGGCAGCACAATGTTCCCTATCTGGAATCAAGATAAAGGCCCCTACCATGGGAGTCGAGGACAATCTTTTTTTTACCTGAAACTAAACGGTCCGCCGACGATGCACAGAGTCGAGACCAACGCCCCTTGTTTCGCTAGCTGCAGATCACTCTGTTCGGTGTCCCAGTTGCCACAAGAGTACAACTGGGGTGTCCCCGACGAATGAGGACACACCAGGATGCGATCTCTTCGCATACGTTTTTCAGTGCGCTCCCGTTCCAGCCTCGATCAAAAATTGAACTGCCAAGTAAGCGTCGAGGCGCCCATTGCCCATATCGGAAGAAACCCACTTCGCGTTGGCGATCGCAGCGGCAGCGCTCTTTTGATTCGCGCCCGGCGAAGCATCGACCAACAGTGCAGCCGTTCCAGCTACGAAAGGCGCGCTGAAGGAAGTACCCCATCCTGCAGAGTATGTTCCATACGGATAGGTTGAGATAATTCCCTCGCCAGGGGCGGCCACCCAAACATCCGACCCATAGTTTGAGAAACTCGAACGCGTATCATAGTCGGTCGTCGAGGCAACTCCCATGACGCCAGACAGCGCAGCAGGATAGACCAGCTCATCTTCTCCGTCGTTCCCTGCCGACGCCACGCAAATGATGCCTTGAGCATTGGCATACCGGATCGCTTTCGCCATTTCGTTGGAGGACGGACTGAAGCTGAAACTCATGCTGATTACTTGGACGTTATGTTGAGACGCATAATAAACAGCTTGAATGATATTCGACACGTAGCCGCTGCCATCGGCGGAAAATGCTTTCAAGGGCATGATCTTCGCCGTTGGTGCCACCAGGTGAACGATACCTGCCGTCATGGTACCGTGCCCAAATGAATTGTATTGTCCTCCATCCAAAACGGCTGCTGACGACTGATTCAGCACAGCGATAGTGGACGAATTCACGTATGTCGGCTCGGCCGATCCCCCATCCAACACCGCCGCTGATGACTGATTCACGTCTGCCTTCTCGTCGGCATCGGAGGTATTGTTGACGAAGTTATATCCAGGCACAAGAACGACAACCAGCGCCGGATGCTGAGTATCGACGCCGGTATCAATCATCGCTACTGTTCCAGCTCCGGATACATGGAAATCGCTTTGGGCCGGAAGCACCCGAACAATCTGGGCGGCTGGCTGGTTCGCATAACCATCCCAAACGGAGGTGCCATAATACACAAGCGGGGTTTCATCGAGGAGCGATTCCGGAATAGGACCAGCCGACGCTTGGATCAGAAGAAGTTGCTGGTCGAGTTCGGCGCCAACCACCCCCACCTGTCGCAACAAAGACGACAAGAAAGAATTCAAGTTCCCCGGGCCGTTGACGGTGATCAAGAAGAGGCGTCCGGACGGGTCTCCAAGACTGGCATTCACGTTGCAATTCAGGATGAGGCACGTGCCTTTTAGCCCGCTTAGCCCTAGCTCGTCCCGCACAATCACGCGTTGCTGCGCAAAGGCGGGAGAACCACAGGCCAAGAGCAGAAACAACATTAACATCAAGCGTCGCATACACCCCCCAGGGACTACTACTACCCTTAGCTCTACAAACCCCATTAATAAGAACTTCAACACCACTTCAGTGCCATTTCAAGGTTACTGATTGCAAGACCCACGGTTACCTAAGTTAGGCGATGTCGGCCCCATTGGGAACGGGAACAACGATTGTTCTTGTCCCCCCGAATCCAAATACGACTTGAAGGGAGCTCTGCGCGGTAATGCCGAAATCAAATTCTCCGGCTCCGTTCGTTGTTCCTTGCGACACAGTATCGCCTTTGCAAAGCAAACTCACCGGGACTCCACTCATTCCCTGGTCAGGCCTTGTGGCGTCCAAGAGTTGGCCCATCAGGACCATTGAATCTGATCCCAGCTTTGGCTGCATCCGCATGTCGATGCGCAGCGTACCCGACTTATACAAAAGCTGTCTCATGATCGAGGCGGTTCCCCGTACTCCAAGCGCCAGCGGTTGCAAGGCGCTGTCAAACAATAGGGACGCGACCTCCAGCGGACTCGGGCGGGGCGCAATAGCTTTCTGAACTGCAAAGGAAGCCTTCACCGCACGGACTGCCCAGGCTGGCGGCTCGCAACTCGATTCCTGTTTCGCCATACGCATAATATTCCCCCATATCTTCGCCGTGCTCGAGCACTCGATGCATTGTCTTTCCAAGTGACGCACGATCTCGGCCTCGTCCTTGTTTCCCTGTACTTGTCGGACAAAATCGACCCAGCTTCCAACCGAAAAGTGTTCCATAGTCTTCCCAGCTCCGCGAATTGCCTGTGTCTGTTGTCTAGTTAATAAGAGTATCTGGCGGTGGAGATAAATATAGGCAATTCCAAAAAAACAGTGGATCGCACCGGTTACTTCGGATATGACCTTCAGGTTACCTTTCCGACTAGTACGAAGGGAGCCCAGTGATATGGGTGGGGGTAGCGATCCCGCAGGTCAATCATTGCCAACCGTAAGGCAGCAGGTTTGTCATGGCGATAGGATAGGTGCCAGTAAAAGGACGCCATAAACTCGGATGTGCTTCGATCCGGTACATCCCAGAGAGTCAATAGCGCCGACTGGGCTCCGGCATAGATCAATCCGCGAACCAGCCCCAACAACTCGTCTCCATCGGCCACAACATTAAGCCCCGTGGCGCACCCGCTGAGGGTGATGAGTTCAGCCGGAAGCCTCATCTGGTACAGATCATAGAGGCTCAGGACGCCGTCTCCTAGACGAATGCCGGAAAACATCGGGTTGTCCTGCCGGAAGTAACCGTGAGTTGCGATGTGGATGATTCGACTGACCTCACCTTTCGTGCGTAACAGATCCGCCGTTACCGCGGCGCCGAGGAATAGTTCGGACTGCGGGAGTGCCGCGCTAACACTCTGCACCTCGTCGAGAACCAGAGGGGCCGCGGCATCGGGTACCCCCAAGACCAACGACTTTCCGCTCCGATTCGTGGACCGCTGTTGACAAAGGCGAAAAACAGTAGCGCTTGGCGCGTAAGAGATCTTGAAGCGGTCAATCAGAAATCGGCTGCCATCAAACAGAGCATGAAACGGCAAAGCGTGAAGACTTCCATGAGGCACGATGAGCAGATGATTTCCGTTGAGCTTCGTTATGATTGGCCCGAGCACCGCGTCGTACAAATCTCTGGCATGACCAAGTGTCGCCTCCATCAGGGGTTTGCCGAAGGTTTCAACGTAATCAGTCGAGAGCTTGAATTTGGAAAGCTGGAAGTTCAGTCGGGACATTAGATCATCCACTCTCGAAAGCGTCGTAACCGGAACGACTTCCAGGGAGCCCTGATCCAGCACGACCGCGACCAGCTGATCGCGAATCTGGAAATATTCGAGAAGCGTCGAGCCGGAACCGAGGCTGCCTCGCATCTCTTCTACGGTAACCGCATTCAGCGATATCAAGCCCGCTGACTCAGCGATCGGAATGGGCATTTCCCGAGCTACGTGCAACAGTTCGTCTTCGCGCTTTCGAATCTCCGACTGGATGCTAGCCAAGCGCTCGGGAGGGCTCTTGGTTTCACCGAGCTGGTCCTCTTCGTACTTACGTGAATACCAATGGATTTCGGCTCGTAGATCCCGTACTCTGCTGATCAAGCTGGGATCGAGTGACGAAGTCAAGTGAAACTCAGAGCCAGCATTGGACATCAAGTCACGCAGGCTGCGCGATTTTGACTGCTCCATATGTTGAAACGCTTCATCTCTCCGTTGTTCCGTCTTACCCGCGAGGCAGAGCTCAACCAACTCTTCGTAAACGACCAACCGGTTTTTCATGAACGAGATCCGGAGTTCTTCCCGGCTAAGAGCTCCCCGGAGCTCTTCCAAAGTCCTGCGGGCTTGTTCATAAGAGATGTGAGCCTCTTCCGGACGGGCCCTTGCCACCTGGATACGGCCCATGAGGTGATAAGCCTGACTACGTAGCACGGGTAGGTCGATCTCGTGCAGCCGTCTGAGTGCCGACATACAATGCCCGTAAGCGAGGTGAGCCTTACCAGCCTGTAGATAGATGTGCGTCAGCAAGAGGTGACACTGGATCAAGCTGTACGAGACCCTTGCCTTACGGAAGGCCTTCAGAGCTGTTTGGCAAAGGCGTTTTGCTTCTGCCGGCTGTCCCCGCTCGATGAGGATGATCGCCCGATACAGATCCATCCGACTTGGCCAAACCCGGTTGTTTTCCCTGACAAAAACGCTTCTCGCTTTAGCGAAGAGTTCCAATGCGGGTTCGGCACCTCCCTGCTGCCACAACGCCAGGGCAAGGTTCGCCAGTGCCTTTCCGGTTTCATAGCCCATTTCCAGCCGCTGAAAATCGGAGCCGGCTTGACGCGCCGCCTCCTCCGCTTTCTTGCTCTGATTCACTTCGAGGTAGATTTCCGACAGATCAAGCTCACACAGTCCGACGTGGTATCGATCGTTGACTTTGCGTGACTCGTCGCGGGTTGCACGTAACATTTCAATCGCACGGCTGTGATCGCCCTGGAAATAGAACAAGGAAGCAATGTTGTAGTCCGACTGCGTCACCAACAACTGCATGCCGTGTGCGACAGCGAACTGCCGGGCCTCTCGGTAAGAGACAAGAGCTCGTGGAAAATCGTTTAGTCCAACGAGACACATGGCGACATTGTGCATAGCGACAGCGAGCGCTTCTGGATCTTGCTCAGGATTGTCGCGAAAGAAACCGACGGCTCGCTCGTAGCATTCGAGGGCCTCAGCAAAGCGGTCCAGACGATGAAATATATTTCCCAGATTCAATTCAACCCTGGCCAACCGCCCCTCGTCGTTCACTCCAACGAAAATGCTTCGGGCTTCGCTGGCAGCTGCAAACGCGCGATCATACTGCCCGGTCAAAATGAGAGGTTGAATGGAGGCGTTCAAAGTTCGCGCCAGGTCGTACGTACTGCCCAACTTACGAAAGATTTCGCACGCCTTCTGGTGGGAGCGAACAGCGGACTTATTCTGGCCGGTGACATACAGAGCATTCCCCATTGCGCGAAGGCTCTGTGCAATCGCACTCGGGTGACCCAACTTGCCTGCTATGGCAACAGCAATTTCGGCGAGTGTTATCGTCGGTCCGGTGTTCACTCGTGCCCACTTCCGAACCAACTCCGTCAGCCAAGAAACTATCTCCCCATCTATGAGATTGGGATATCTGGTCAAGAACTTAGCCTGGGCCTTTTTGCTCTTAAGCCGGAGGAGGCGCGAGAGTAATTCGTCTCGGAAGGCATCGGAACCGCGGGCCATGCCTTTGGCTGGGGCAGGCATTACGAGCCTAACTTCTCCAGTCGCTCCCGCAACTTGTCGAGGCAACGGCGTCGAATGAATCCGATCGAGCCCAGTGCCACATCCAGCCCTCTTGCGACTTCAAGGTAAGGACGGGCCGGGTCTTCGAGAAAAAGCATGTGCACGAGCTTGCGGCAACGCGGAGAAAGATCTAAAAGAGCCTCGCGCAGCATTTGTTCCTGTCGAGTTTGGGCTAGAAAGTCGACGGGGTCTTCGGTCATCGAAGGGATTTCGATCTCATCGACATCGGCATGTTGGTATCGTTGCTGGGCCTCCTTTCGATGAAAGCACTTGTTCCTCGCAATCTGAACGAGCCATCCTCCGATCGCGCCGGGTTCACGGAGGCGAGGCAGTTCGGTCAACAAGTCCATGCAAACGATCTGGAATATGTCGGCGCAGTCCTGTTCAGAGAAGCCGTATCGGACAGGAATCGAAAAGATCAGATTCTTGTACTTATCGATCAACTTCGACCACGCTTCCGCGCTCCCCTGGAGGCATTCCTTTACCAACCGTGAGTCCGAAGAGTCAGTGGGCCCCGCAGTTCTCGACTTGCGTGGCGCGATGCTCATTGATGGCGAGAGTCTCCCCTAGCAAGAAACAATTCCGGTGAGTTCCAGAGTGTGTGGGGGTCGAGCGGTGCTGGATTGAAATTGGCTACGTCATTCCTCGCCCCGACCAGAACGTTCGGGCTCGCAAGACAGATAATGGGGAGTTCTTCCGCCAGAATCACCTGCACACGGTCATACAGGGCCTTCCGCTTCTCGGTTTGGAGAGCGGAAAGCTGCTGTTCCATGAGGAGATCAATTTCCCTTTCCCAATCGGTTGATGGGTGCGGCTCGCCGAGATCCCAGACATGATCGTTGCCCCCGGAGGACCAAACATTCATGTCTGAGTTCGGGTCGACGTCTCCTCCACCCAGGCCAAGCACCGCCGCCTCGTAATCATGGGTTTTGAAAATACGATCAAGTAAGGAGTGAAACTCGATTGGTACAATCTCTACCCGAATTCCCAAGTCCTTCAGATCGGCCTGTACCATGGTCGCCATCTTCATGCGCTGTGTATTCGAAGCGCTGGTGATAATCGTAAACTCGACCGGCAATAGGCTTCGGTCGAGGAGAGTACCGTCCTGCTTCCACGAGAACCCCGCTGACTGCAGCAGCGCTCGCGCATCTTGCACTGACCGAGGCGGATGAGGAGTCGAAAGGTTTACCCACAGCCGATTTGCAGGCGTTACAGGTGACCACAAGGCGGTTCCCCGCCCTCGATACACAATGTGCGTAATCGCTTCCCGGTCGATCGCTAGGGATACGGCTTGACGAAATTTGATCAGCCGAAACCAACCCGTCTGTTTCTGAGCCAGCGCCGACGATTCATCAGGAATCGCTCGATTGAGGTTGAAAAACAGGAAATTGAACTCCAGGCTTGGCCCCAGATCCCACAGCCGAAAGCGAGTGCCCTGATCCTTTTCTAATACCGAGTAATCCTCAGCACTGACGCGATTGATCACGTCGCTCTCGCCTGCCTGGAACCGTATTACTTCGGCGTCCGCGTTAGGAACAAAGAAAAAGAGAATTTCTTGCAGATACGGAAGCCGCTGCCCTTCATGGTCAGCCTTCCAAAAATAAGGATTGCGCTCAAGAACAATCCTCTGACCAGGCACATATTCCTTCAATCGGAAAGGCCCAAGACCAACAATTTGCTGCGCCGGAGTGTCAAGACTCCAGACCTGAGAAAGCTTTCCGCTATTATAAGCACCCTCCAGTAAGTGCTTCGGCAACATGGCGACACCGTCGAACAATCGTTCGGCTGCTGCATAAGGTCGAGATAGTTCGACGCTTACGGTATACGAGTCGACCTTTCTGACCGTAATCGGATGATTGCCCACGAGTAACAAATCACGCTGTGGCGAGCGAACATTTTCATCCAGGTATGCCTTGAAACTGAAGACCACATCGTCCGCGTCAAACGAGTGACCGTCCGAAAAGCGTAACCCACGGCGCAAATGCAAGGTATATCGGAGCCCATCCGGCGTAACTTGCCACGTCTTGGCCAATGCCGGTTCGGTCTGCTGCGAAAGTCGATTAATGTGAATCAGGTCGGATGTCAACTGCGCGATGACTTCGCGGGAAGAGATATCGGTCGAGGTAACAGGATTCAGTGTTTTTGGTTCGGAGCGCAGCGATACAGAAAGGCGGCCACCTGGATGGCCAATTTCATTGGTGCTGATGGCAAGTTCTTCCGGCAGATCGGGAAATAGACCTCCCGTGCCGAGCAAACAAAGAACCGCAGCTGCGGCGATCGCTACGCTACGGCCACGAACCATCATGTTTCAGATCCTGACTGCTAGTGCGCGGTAACCTCAGCGGTTTGCTGCGCACTTGCCAAACGCCAGTACATCGTACCCACCAGAATCAACGCACCAGCCGGAGCCCACATCCACCAGTACGACACGAGAACATCGTATTGTTGCAACACCGACAACATATTACCCCAAGTAGGTACGGGTTCAGTCACACCCAGACCCAAGAAAGACAACGTCACTTCAGCGGCGATGTATTGTGGAGCTAACAATGCCGCCTGAGTAAGTAACACGCCGTAGGTGCTGGGAGCTATGTGCCGCCGCATTACATAAGCGTCAGAAGCTCCAAACATGCGGGCTGCAAGAACGTAGCCTCGCTCCCTTTCACTAAGTGCGATTCCCCGAATGATTCGAGCGGGGCGAGCCCACCCAACGACCCCGATTACTGCGATGAGCAAAAGAAAGGCCTGGCTGGGATCGATGTGCAGCGGCAGGAACGCGCGAATCCCGAGCAACAGATATAACCAAGGCAGCGCGAGAAACAGTTCGACCAAACGCATGATGATCGCATCCCACCAACCGCCGAAATATCCAGCGATCGTTCCAAGGAGCACGCCTAGTCCGAGTGTCAATGCAGTGGCTAGCGACCCAGAAAAGAGCGACAAGCACGTCCCATACAGAAGACGCGATAATCCGTCGCGTCCGTACCCATCAGAACCAAGGACAAAGATCTTTCCCGGTGAACTTACTCCGAATAGGTGAATTGTAGACTGAAAAACACCCAGGACTCGATATCTGGTTCCTCGGACCAGGAAGTGAACGGGAAAGCAGTTACCTCTGTCCTCGTCGTAAACCCCGAACGTTCCCTGGCGCTCCTTCGGAAGGCAGATACAGGGCCTCCAATGAAATGTACCCTGTGTGTCGCGAAAATGAATCTTGGAGGGCGGAGCATAAGGTAGATTACGATTCTGCTCGGCATAGTCGTAAGGTGCGAAGAATCCGGCGAAAGGTGCTATCCCGTGTAGGACGGTGATACAAAGCAAACTCAATGCAAATCGTTTCCCGTATCTCATGCCGCCCTGCCGGCGCGAATTCGCGGATCAGCGACCACCAGTAAAACGTCGCACAACAGAGAACCAAACACGAGAAGTACCGAGGCGAAAATTACTGCGCCTATCACAACGTAGATATCCCGCCCCAGGATGGCCTCCAACAACAGGGGTCCTAGGCCGGGCCAACTGAAGATAACTTCCGTCAGCAGAGAAGCGCTCAAGAGCGAGCCCACAGACAGCCCGAACAGGGAGATCAGAGGATTCAGGGCAACCGGGAGGGCATGACGAAGTAGGAGTCGTCGACGTGGAATCCCGTGTGCGCGCGCAGCCCGGATGTATGGCGCATTCAACGCCTCAAGCATGGCAGCTCGGGTGTGCCGTACTAATGTGGGAAGGCTGGCCAGGGCCAGCGCCACCGCCGGCCCAATAAGGTGGAGCGACAAGTTTCTTGTGCGCTCCCACATATCCAGATCGTCCGATCCAAGCGAGGTCATTCCTCCAACTGGCAATAGACGGGTGCTAACGGCGAGTAATAAAAGCCCCAACGCGAAGAGCAAGTCAGGGATTGCTGACAAGGCGCCGGTGGATAACGAAATGACATAGTCAACCCATTTCGAGGATTCGTCTGCACTCAGAACACCCAGAGGGAGAGCAATGAGCCACGCCAGCAGAGTAGCTGTCATTGTCAAGATTAGCGTGTTGCGGGCCCGCGGCCAAAGCAGATGTGAGACGGGAGTATTGTATGCGAACGAGAAACCGAACTCACCTCTCGCGACTGAGCCAAGCCAAAGGGCGTAGCGCACGGGTAGCGATTGGTCCAAGCCGTGTTGCGTTCTCAGCCTCGAGACAGTCTCCCGCGAGATCTGGGGAGTCAATCTCATTTCGTCGAAATAATCGCCGGGCGACAGCTCGACAAAAAGGAACGAAAGAATCGACACTCCCACCAGCAGGAAGAAACTCTGCAAAACGCGGTGTGCCATATACTTCATCCCGATCCTAGGCCCCCGAGTGAGCACCGAGCCTTAAATCCCCCAGTTCAGATCGACCTGGCGCCCGTTCACCAGAGAGAGGCTCGGCCACCCCCGTTAAAGGAGAGAACCGTTCGACAACTCGTCCTTCATGGAGAATCACCACTTCGTTCGCGATCCGTGAGGCAAGCTCGTGATTGTGCGTAATGTAGAGATAGCTCAGGTGTTGCTCGATCTGTAATTCCATCAGAAGATTCACGATTTGACCCTGGATCGAAAGGTCCAATCCGGCAAGCGCCTCGTCCAAAATGAGCAACCGGGGGGCTGTAATCAGAGCCCTGGCGATGGCCAGCCTCTGTCTCTGTCCGCCACTCAGTTCGTGCGGTCTGCGATTTTTCCATGCTGGAGATATTCCCACCTGTTGCATGGCTCTGATCGCTCTCTCGTGGCGCTCTTGGCGAGTTCCTTCCCCGCGTATGAGCAACGGTTCTTCTACTACTTGCACCGCCGACATACGCGGACTCAAGGCGCCGGCGGAATCCTGAAAGATAAGCTGAATATCCTGCGTGGTGCGCATTCGTTTTTTTTCGCCGCTTTCCAGCACACTTTTGCCATCGAACAGAATGTCACCTTCATCAGGGTGTTCAAGACCAACCAGGCACATCGCGAGAGTCGTTTTCCCCGCTCCGGACTGGCCGACTAGGGCGAGGGTACAACCGACGTCCAAAGTAAGGTCGACAGAATCAAGCGCGCGCACTTCAAACTGGCGCTGCCACCAACGTCCCTGGGTGCGCTTCTTAGATAAGGCTCGCACTTCAAGCAGATGGCATTGTGTCTCAGACATACTCTGACCGCCCGTCATACTTGAAACAGCGAGCAGATCTGTTGCAGGAGGTTTGAAACGACTCCGGACTACGCACGTCGCAGATCTGCATTCGATCCTTGCACCGGTTTGCGAAGGAGCAACCGGGAAACAGTTCTGCTGGATCTGGCGAATGGCCGGGAATACACGGCAGGTGCTGCCTTCGCGCGAAACCTTGAAGCCTTGCTCGCTTCGGCGAGCATTGCAGCAATGCCCGAGTATAAGGATGCAAGGGCCGCGAATAAACCTCGGCAAGGGGGCCATCCTCGACGATCTGTCCGGCATACATGACGATGATCCGGTCAGCAACCGCAGCGAGCGCGTCGGGATCGTGGCTGATGACCAAGAATGACGTATTGGCGCACTCTTTCATCCTTCTCATGCAATCGAGGATCTCTCCGGCCGTTCCGGGATCGACCGATGCCGTGGGTTCGTCAGCAATAACAAGAAGAGGGTCGCAGACCAGAGCTTGCGCTACAGCAATTCTCTGCTTCTGGCCTCCGCTCAGCTGATGTGGATAGGCATCGTAGATCCGTTCAAATTCGCCCAATCCAACCGAAGCAAACAGTCTCCGCACCTTATCCCGCGCTTGGTTCAGACCATAAGTCGAATGGGCGCGGAGGACCTCACATACTTGGCTGCCGACCCGAATAACCGGATTAAGAACGCTGGAATCTTGGTAGATCATCGCGATTTGCGCCCCTCGAATCGCACGGAGTTGAGACTCGTTTAGCAATAAGAGATCACGCCCGCCGAAGATGGCAGAACCGGCAGTTACCGTCGCGGCGTTAGGAAGCACACGTAGTAAGGAAAGGGCCGCCGTCGTTTTTCCGCAGCCAGACTCTCCGAGGAGCCCCACGATCTCGCCGGGTGCGATCGCGAGGCTAATGTCGTTGACGGCAGCAAACTCGATCCCTTCAATACCATATTGGACCGTCAGGTTCTGCACTCGAAGCAGACTCCCCGCCTCCGAACAGCACTCAGACGGAGTGCTACATGTCGAATTGCCTCCCACGATTTTCATGCGACAGATTCGGTCCTCATGCCCTGGGGCGAAGTGGGCAGACGTTAATTGGCTGCGTGTGATCCCCTTTGCAGGGTCAAGATCGAGAAGCTTGAGTGTATTAGAGCAATGCCTTCCAAATGTTCAAAGGGTACCCCGGTAATGACGTTTGGCTCGGTAAAAAGACCCTGGGCTATTCATTCAAGTCTTGCGGCGGCCGCATTTCGAGTTTTGGAATCAGAACAGTATTGCTGGAACAGCATAGAGCCACACTCGGCCTAAGTGCTTGAAGACAACAAGTCTCGAATAATGGGTCTCCGATTGCTTCAGTTAGGCCATGCAAAAGCCACCTGACTCCCCTCAACGCAATGCCAAACGTCGGGGCGATGGTTTCAAGCTCTGGCCACAAGCGAACAACGAAGCCCAGAAACAGGAGAAGCCCGTGCGATTCGAGAGTCTGCGTGGCCGTTTCAACCCACGGTTGGTGGGATTCGGAATTGTCGGGTCCCCGCTCGCAGATTCTAAATGGCTTGAAGACCGCGGTCAGCGCCTTCATGCCCAAGACGGGTTGTGCGATGAGGATCCGGAGGAGCAGAAATGAACACTGCAAACGTCAGCCTTGTGCCGCTGCGGCAAGCTAGCCTGTGTCTGGACTGCGAGACAATAAGTGCGGCGCACACTAACTGCGCGGCGTGCGGCTCACGGTCGCTGCTAAGCCTTGCTCGAGTACTCAGCCAGCATCCAGCCGGCCTATCTGCCACTGCTATACCCCTTCCCCTTCATCGCCGACACTCTTTTTATTCGATTGACTCGAACAGTGACGGGCGTCCTGAGCGCCTCGATGCTTCTCCGGCCCGATTTGGAATGGGTATGCGTCGGAGTCGGCGTGAAACGTTTGAAAGTTGACAAAATAGATGGGAGAGATTTTGACCTGCTGGCCCCCATCACAGGTCAGTCGCAAGCAAGGCCGGCGGATCCCTCGTTCCGCCGGACCTTGCGAGCCGGAGGACCCGGGGGAAGATAGTTCTATCGCGGTCTTGACCGAAACGGAATTGAGAGGCTGTGCACTGATGTTATCGCTCAAACTTCTTGTTGTCGAAGATGATGCGCCAAGTTCAGAACTTATGGAGGAGGTTCTTACTTCTCTGAAGGCGCGGGTTTGGTCGGCCAATGACGGCCAGAACGCGGCATCTTTGATTAATCGGGAAACATTCGACGGAATTTTCCTGGACCTCGAAATGCCCGACATGCATGGCTTCGACCTCGCGCGTAACATTCGGCAGTCGTTGTGGAATCGATCGACCCCTATCGTGATTGTGACTGGACACGACGAAAGAAGCACGATGCAACAGGCATTTGCCGTTGGAGCGACTTTCTTTCTGCAAAAACCGATCGATCGGCGGCGGCTTACCACTCTGTTTCGAGCGGTGCGAGGAGTCATGCTCGAGAACCGGCTGCGTCACGTCCGCGTCCCTTTGCGCGCGGACCTAACCTGCACTCATGATTCAACCACTGTACCTGGAATCAGCTGGAACCTCAGCCAGGGCGGAATCCTGATCGAGATTGCGTGCAATCTCAAGGTGGGAGACGAGGTTCGTTTATCGTTCCGCCTGCCCGTCTCTGGCAAGCAAATCGAGGGATTCGGTCAGGTTGTTTGGGTCTCTGGGAATCGTCGGGGCGTCAGATTCACCAAAATGAACCCGCAATGCTCCAGCGCCATCAAGGATTTCATCGCAGAGGTCGAACTGCCCGACTGCGTTAAAGACGCCTGATCCACAGCAGGTGAGCATCGGGTTCAAGCTCTTGAAACATCCGTCAAAACCCACAATGCAAAACATGTCGATCGACATAGCCATGAAGCGTTTTCCCGTTTCAAACTTCGAATAAAGCGCGGACATGATGGCACATAGTCCGACTCCCGGTAGCAGAGACTTCAGGCCCCCGACCACAGCCATGCCCTCCGTTCCGCAACCGAACAGAAGAGGACGATCGGAGCAATCAATAGCAGCAACCTGGTTCGATGAGCTCGCCCAAGTCCTAGCGGGGATGTCGTCTGGATTCCTGTCGCCTTTTTCATAAGCTAGATGACCTCATCTTTGAGTAACATGAGTGCCTCTGCAGTTCGGACATCTGCGGATCGCCAACTTTCCGCCCCCTCGACTGTGTGAGTCTGTCTCAATTACCAAAGTGACCTGTCGCGGCAGTTACTTCTCGATTTACCCTCATTCCACGACTAGCAGCTTCCAAGATTAGTAATTGAAAACTGCTGAGGCTTTTGATGAAGACAACCGGTGCGACGACGGCCCGCGAATCAGGCGTGGCCCAGAAACGGATCATCGTCGGAGAAGATGATCCTGCGATCCGCAGTGCGCTGGTCGAGTTCCTTGAGTCTCTCGACTATGAAGTCGTCGACGCCTCGACGTGCGCCGGCATCAGAGAAGCATTTCGCGAATCGTCCCCCGACGCCGCTATTCTCGATTACTCCCTTCCCGACGGAACTGCGCTCGACATCTTGCCCGTTCTGAAGCAATCTCACCCGTCCGTTCCGTTGATCTTGCTCACCGGCAACGGCACGATCCAGCTTGCCGTGAGAGCGATTAAGGAGGGCGCTGAGCAATTTTTCACTAAGCCCGTAGAAATGTCCGCGATCGCCGTGGTACTCGAGCGTTTGCTCAAGAACCAGCGCAACCAGCAAAAGCAGCTGGCGGGCAAAGTGCGCGAGACACGAGAGAGTGTCAATCCTTTTCTGGGTACAAGCACGGCGATCCGCGAACTGGCAGAACAGGCAGAACGGTTGTCTCTCAGCCAATTTTCGGTGCTGATCGCTGGAGAGACTGGCTCCGGCAAGGGGGTGCTGGCCAAATGGTTGCATGATCGAAGCCCGCGGATAGACGAACCCTTCGTCGATCTGAATTGCGCCGGGCTCGGAAGAGAACTTCTCGAATCCGAACTCTTCGGCCATGAGGCAGGCGCATTTACCGGTGCGGTGCAAAAAAAGCTGGGTCTGTTGGAGGTGGCACAACGGGGTACGGTATTCCTCGATGAAATCGGAGACATGGATCTTCAGGTGCAACCCAAGTTGCTCAAGGTCCTCGAGGAACAGCGCTTCCGGCGTCTCGGGGATGTGCAGGAGCGCCGATTGGATATCCGGTTGATTGCCGCCAGTCACGAAAATCTCGCCGATCTGGTGCGGACGAAGAAATTCCGCAGTGATCTTTATTTTCGCGTCTGCACAGTCAGCATCCGAGTCCCTGCCCTGCGCGAAAGATTGGAGGACATTCCGGTCCTAGCCCAGTACTTCTTTGAACGAGCTGCAGTTGAATTGGGAAGGCTGCATCTTACCCTCTCCGAACAAACCATGGAAGCCATGGCTGCCTATTCCTGGCCGGGGAACATCCGGGAACTGAAAAACGTGATCGAAAGAGCAGTCTTGCTGGCGACGGGAGAAACGATCAGGCCGCGCGACCTGCACCTGGAGTTCAAACAAGAATTGGCGCCCGACACCGGGTCCGAGCTCACCTTGAGCGAAGTTCAGCGGGTCCACATTCTCAAGATTCTCGACATGGAGCATGGCAACGTCTCTCGGGCCGCGCTGCGACTCGGAGTCAGCCGAAGCTCCTTGTACAACAGCATGAAGACGTTCGGAATCAGCACTTCGCGTGGCAAGATCTAGCTCGTTCCCAGGCATGCGCTCCTCTGCGCACAGCAAAGACTATCCAGGAGCCTGCCTCAGTCAACATTCAGTGCTGCGCGACAACGCACATCTCCATTCCAACCGCAGCGCCCGATGGTGCGTGCGACGCCTGCGCACCTTCCAAGTGACCCAGCCTCTGCAACTCCTCGAGGGGCATCGCCGGACATAAGATGTTCGCTTGCATGAAAGTGACACCCAGTTCGGCTAAGCGCGAAAGGTCATCCTCTGAGGAGGCGCCCTCGGCCACCACTGTACTTTCGAGCGTCCCCGCCAAGGCCACGAGCGACCGGACCACGGCGATGCGCTTCGCATCCTGAGCCACACCTCGCACAAAGTATGCGTCCAGTTTGAAGTATTGAGGGTGGCAATCCAGCATCATTCGGTAGTTGGACTGACCCAGACCCACGTCGTCGAGTGCGATGCGAACACCAGAATCACGCAGGGCGACGAGGCTATCGATAAGCTGAGGAACGTTGCTTGTTGGTGCGTGTTCCACGATCTCCAGCGTAAAGCGCTCCAGCCTCAGGGATCGTTCTTTCGTATGCCGTTTGAAAAACTCTACAAATCCGGAACGATGGTCCAGTGTGACGGCATGCACATTAATGTTCACTCGCATATGAGAAGGCAGGAGTTGGGCTGCGTTACAGATCGCCACGACGCAACTGCGATCAACGGCGGCCTCTGCTCTCTTCCGTCGGACGTAGTCGAAAAGAATATCGGCCCTGTTGAATTTTGTGCTCCGGGGACCACGGATCAGCGCCTCGACACTGTCGATAAGCCGTACTCCATCGCGGATTTCAAAGATCGGTTGAAAGCAAACCGACAGTGCACGTGGATCAACGATCGTTTCCAGAAGGGACGTCATGCCTTAGCTCCTATCAACATGTCTACGGCCGCACCCAAATCCGTCAACCGCGCCGGCTTTTGCAGGAAGGTGTCAGCCCCGGAAGCCGACGCTTCCGACTTGAGCTCTGGCCAACCGTAACCCGTCAAAACGATAACGCGACTCTGCAGTGTCTGCTCTCGAACGTGTTTAATCACATCGAGTCCGCCGAATGCGAGTTTGCTAAGTCGCAGATCGGTGATAACCACCGAGTAGGGGAAAAACGCCAGCAACGTTTGGGCTTCTTCCAGTTCCTGCGCACAATCAACTTCGTAGCCTCGCTCAGAGAGATATTCTCGATATGCGCTGAGTAATTGCTCGTCGTCGTCGATGATGAGAATTTTTTCGGCCATACCTGCTGGGGAGCACGCTGCTAACCACACTTACGTTCCGTGAAGTAGTTGATAACACGGTTAGTAATACTCGAAGTAATCAGCTGATTGTTCAAAATCGATCCACCAATTACGGAAAACAGACCCCTATCGCCGATTCATCTTCCCTGTGTAAGGGGCGTGCAGAACAGTCGCCCTTAGCTCGTTCTGATGCAGCCAATCGTGGAGATAGCGGCATGGAACCACCTTTTTCATTACCTGAGTAATTTGAGTCCGCCCAGTGCGGTCGGTATCGTCATGGGACCAGTTCAAGATTAGGAAGTGCGTTGTATGGGGAACCTGCAGACCAGCGAGCCTTCGAGCGGCAGCGCTTCCGATATGAAGACGCTATTGCTCGCTCAGAAGACAGAGCTAATTGGCGAACTTACCCGCGCCGTCGCGAACCAGTTCAATAACACCATGATGGCCGTCACCAGTTATGCAGAGCTGGAGATGAAAAGGCTTCCGCCCAGCGAGCGCCGGACCCTGGAGCAAGTTCTTAAAAGCGCTACTAGGGCAACCGCTCTGGTACAGAAGCTCATGGGCATTAGCAGCAACCAGGTCCGCTCACCACAAGCGGTAAATCTGAATTCAGTCCTCACGGATATCAGGGGCCTTGTCGAGCAATTGGCCGGTGAGCTCATCTCTGTCGTATACAGTCTCGATTCAAATATATCGACAGTGCACGTCGACCCAGCGGAAATTGAACAACTCGTGTTGAGCTTCGCGATCAATTCGCGCCATGCGATGGCCAAGGGTGGGACGATCACCGTTACTACGAGACCGACCAGTCTGGCCGAAGATTCCGTCGCAGATTCGGAACAGCCTGGAGAGTACGTGATGCTTTCGGTTGACGATACTTTCGCTGGCGGGATAAGCACTAGTCTTGCTGAGGTTGGAGCAGAAGCCGACCGAACCTCCAAAACGAGCCTTCCGCTGACGGCAATCCGCGCCATCGTGAAGAGCGGTGATGGTATAACGCGCTTTTCTACCGAATCCGGATCAGGGGGCAGCCTCAAATTGTATTTTCCGGCCCAGCGGCAGGGCCGCGAAGTCGAGGAAAAACGCACCACTCCACGGAAAGTGGCCCTGGCAAGAACGATTCTTATTGTCGAGGACGATGATGCCGTGCGCGTGCCGACCTCGGAATTGCTGAAGATGGAGGGCTTCAAGGTGCTCCAGGCCGGGACCGGAGAGGAAGCAATCCAGATCGTGCAGCAGAAACATCCCGCTCTCGACGTTCTGATCACCGACGTTGTGATGCCGAAAATGACTGGCCACGAAGTTGCGGCCAGATTACTGGAACTGCACCCCGGGCTCAAGATCCTATATATGTCGGGAGACACACAAGAGGGGATGCCATCGGATAGTACGGAGCCATTGCGGGGAGCAACGTTACGGAAACCCTTCCGCCTCGAGGTGCTAAAGGACAAGATTCACGAACTGCTTGGCGAGTAGGGCTACCCATCAACTTAGATATCCCTTCGGATGTTGTGTACCGAATCATGGAATCCAACTTACCCGACGACTTACGGCGCGCACAGCGTGAGCTGAAAGCGAGTGAAACACGCAAACAGGCTCTCCTCGACTTTGCGCTGGACTGCATCATCTGTGCCGATGAGCAGGTTAGAATTACAGATTTTAACGCGGCCTCGGAACGAACCTTCCGGATATCCCGATCAGAGGCCCTAGGCAAGGATCTGACCGACACGATTCTGCCGGCTGCACTTCGGGATCCCATTCGTGGCGAGTTCTTCAAGTCAGGTGTGAACGGCGGAATCGACGTGATTGGCAACCGCCTCGAGACCACGTGTCTGCGCGCGGACCACAGTCAATTCCCTGCTGAAATCACGGTTACGCAGGTCATCATCGAACAGCAGGTTTCTTATGCGGTGTACGTGCGGGATATCACTGCCCGCCGAATAGCGGAAGAAGAACTGGTCCGGTTGGCGGCGATTGTTGAATTTTCCCGGGACGCAATCATAGGGAAGGACCTCAATGGCTGTATCACCAGTTGGAACAAGGGCGCCGAAATAATGTACGGCTATTCTGCCCTCGAGGCGATTGGTCGAAAGATCTCGATATTAGCGCCGGACGAGCACTTCAGCGAAATGTCGCGCGTTTTGGCTGAAGTGAAAGCGGGCCATCATGTTGAGAATTTTGAAACCGTGAGGAAGCATAAGACCGGCAAACTGATCGATGTTTCTCTGGCGATTTCGCCGGTTCTCGATTCGGAGGGCATCCTTGTCGGAGCCTCAACGATTGCGCGAGACATCACGGCACAAAAGCTGGCCGAAGAGACTCTGCGCAAGGCCAACGAGACGAGCATATATGCATCCCCCATCCCTATCATCGCGGCCGATGTCGAACGCCGTGTCACCATGTGGAACCCAGCAGCGGAAGCCCTGTTTGGTTGGACGGAACAGGAAGTGGTCGGCAAGCCGAATCCTACAATTCCAGATGAAGAGTTGCCGGAAGCTGCTCGCTTACACGCGAGATTTCTGTCGGGCCAGATCGCTACGGGCGTAGAGGTAGTGCGCAGGAAACGGGACGGATCGTTCGTGACCGTCAGCCTTTCTGGCGCTCCGATCCGGGACGCAAACCGGAACGTCAAGGGTATTCTCGGTTTTCTGGCGGATGTCACGGAACGAAAGATAGCTATAGAAGCCCTTCGCCAAGCAGAACAAAAGTATCGCACCATTTTCGAGAACGCAATCGAGGGCATCTATCAAACGACACCCGACGGCCGCTACCTTGTCGCCAACCCCGCCCTTGCGCACATGCTGGGGTTCGAGTCGCCCGAAGAACTGCTCAGCAGTCGCACCCACATCAGAAGCCAGGAATACGTGAACCCGGAAAAGCATGACGAGTTTCTTCAGGCCATGAAGACTCAGGGTAAGGTGCAGAATTTCGAATATCAAGCCTACCGGAAAGATCGACAAATCATCTGGGTCTCAAAGAATGCCCACGCTGTGCGTTGTGCCGACGGTCGCATTCTCCATTTCGAAGGAACCGTCGAAGATATCACGCAGCATCGCGAACTCAGAGACCAGCTGTGGCAGATGCAGAAAATCGAAGCGATCGGCAGGCTGGCCGGAGGAGTAGCTCACGACTTCAACAATATTCTGATGGCGATCAGCAGCTACGCGGAACTTCTGGAGCGGAAGGTGAAGGAGGAAGATACGCGTCGTTATGTTACAGAAATTGTGAAGGCGACGGATCGAGGATCGTCACTGACGCTAGGGCTGTTAACCTTCAGCCGAAAACAGCTGCTGTCGCCCAAGATTCTCGATCTGAACGCTCTGATAACAGACCAAATCAGTATGTTGAGGCGTTTGATCCCCGAGAATATCGACTTGAAATTCATTGCGTCCGACCGAATCGGGCGCGTGAAGGCGGATCCTGGCCAGGTCGAGCAAGTAGTTATGAACCTCGTGATTAACGCCCGAGACGCCATGCCGGATGGCGGGGTACTTGTAATTGAGACCTCCAACGCCCAACTCGAGAGTACGGGCCTGCCGAGTTCGGGCGATTTCCGGGATTATGTGCGGGTCTCTGTGAGAGACAATGGCTGCGGCATGGACGCAGGGACAAAGTCTCATATGTTCGAACCTTTTTTCACGACGAAGGAGCAAGGAAAGGGTACGGGGCTCGGACTAGCGATCGTTTTTGGAATTGTTCAACACAGCGGAGGCCAGATTATTGTTGACAGCGAACCAGGGGCAGGAACGACCTTTAAGGTTTATCTTCCCATCGTCGAGTTGGCGCTTCCGACCCTCGGAGCCGAACAAGGGGAAGTTTTCGCGCACTCGACTGGGACGATCCTTCTGGTAGAGGATGAGGATGGCGTCCGCGAGTCTGCAGCCGAGTACCTCACAGACGCTGGCTACACGGTGCTAAAGGCCAGAGGAGGTCCGGAGGCGCTGCAAATGGCCGAGAGCCATAAGGGCACAATCGATCTGTTGTTGACGGATGTCGTGATGCCCAAAATGAGCGGCCCTGAGATCGCCGAAAGAATCAGGAAGGAAAGGTCACGGATTCGAGTTGTTTTCATGTCCGGCTATTCAAACAATTTATTGACAGATCAACGGGCTCTCGACCCTCGGCATGTCATTCTACGCAAGCCATTCCGCCTGGCATCATTGGGGCGATGCATAGCAGAAGCCCTCATGCCAGGCAAGACCGCGGCTGCACGGTAACGTTTTTCCCACTTGTTCAGGAATTGGCGCATTTGCAGAGGATATCTCTGAGTCGCTCGCTCGCGGAGCCCTCCGACTCTGCTAGTCAGCTAGCTCCGTTTGCAGGGTGCGCATACCATTCAAGGCGCTGTCGATCGCTTGCCTCTCGTGCGGTTGCCACCGTGATCCTCTTAAAGCACCCGCTGACGATCATGCATTTTGCACTCTGCCGACTGAATTCGGTCGTGCATCTTAGTCCAATCCGTTTCCAGAACGATGTTTAAATGGATAAGGGGCGCAAGCGCATACACACGTTGGGGTTGTTAATGCGCGCAATTCGATGAAAATCTAAACTGCTTCCGGCTTGCCGCGTGGGTGTTTAGCGCAAACGTGCGATGCAAACTTCTTGTCGCGCTCCGCCTCGTAGTTCCGCATCATTGCATCGAACGTCTCACCGATCGGCGGACCGGGAGGGTTGAAGACCCATGCGCATTGGGAACAGCCCCAACCACGAAAGCGCGGTTGGTCCATCCACACCAGCTCGCGCGGCATGGCGCATTATATTTGGAATCCCACGCAGAAGTATAGGCTCGCGTTATTTACGGCGGCTTTCAGCTCCGGGAAGAGGGGGGCGCTTGGCGCGATCCCGGTCGAGCAGCCTGCCGTGCTCCGGAGGCGGTTCCGAAAGCTTTTTTGCGGGTGCACCGGAGTTCCTTGCCGGCAAAGTTGACGATTCTCCGTCATCATCATGAAGAACAACGTTCAGTAGCGAGCTGCAGACGTGCAAGTTATCGCCAGTGTCGTAATTGATGAAACCGAGCTTCCTGAATCGGTTCATGAAGAAACTGACCCGCGAGCGCGTGGTACCTACCATCTCTGCCAGCGTTTCCTGACTGAGTCTTGGGACCGACATTTGGGAAACGCCTTCCTTGCCGAAGTGAGCCATCAACAGAAGAACTCGTGCGAGCCGCTTTTCGCTGGAGTTGAAAAGTTGATCAACCAAGTCGTCCTGGTATCGAATGTTGCGTTTCAGCAAGTACTTCACGAATATGGCCGATAATTTTGGCTGTACGCTCATTGCGTGCATCATTGCCTTTCTCTCAACATGCAGGAGCACGCAGTCGGTCAAGGCTATCGCGGATGACATACGGGTGAGCTGACCAGCCAGACCGCCTTCGCCAAAGAAGTCTCCTCCGCTCAAGATGCCCAGAGTGGCTTCCTTACCGGCTTCCGACACGACGCTGAGCTGCACCTTTCCCTCTTGGATGAAAAACAGTCCGTCCGTCGCATCACCTTGAGCGAAGATCGTGTTTTTCCTTTCAAACGACACCATCGCCCTTCCCTTGCCGATTGTTGACAGAAAGATGCGGGGATTGAAATCGGTTTTCGTTACGGCTGTGATTCGGTTTAACACAAAAGACCGTCCTGACGGAAGTGCAGTCAGTGTCAATTATGGAGGTAGGGCCAAACTTAAACTGATCTGTAACGCTCACAGTCAACTAAATCGCATTAGGCCGCATCCCTTGTTCGGGAATGGGCGGATCGGCAGGGGTGATCTTTGCGTCGCTCGCTCGCGGAGCCTGCCGACTCTGCCAGTCAGCTACCTCCGCTTGCAGGGTGCGCATACCATTCAGGGCGTTGGCGATCGCTTGCCTTTCTTGCGGCGTACCACCGTGATCCTCTGAAAGCACGCGCTGACGATCATGTATTTTGCACTCTGCCGACTGAATTCGGTCGTGCATCTTGGTCCAATCAGTTTCCAGAACAACGGCCTCGTAGTATTTGTACCAAACGTAGCTCATAGTCACACCTTCCAAGCTAAGATTGTTTTCTGACAAAACGGGAACCAGTGATGATGCTGCCATCCCCCAGAACTTGAAGCTGATCAATTTTGCACACGGGAAAACCCACATGGGCATAGACGAATAGAAAGCGAATATACTAACTGTCCCCAATGGACGAGGCTCGCAAGGGCGCTAGCGATTGTGGCGGGATACCCGTGGCGAAGCACATGAAAACGGCGGACGATCTTTCGGGTGGCCACAGAAGGCAGTCCGAGAACTGATGCAATGACTGCAGCTGCGGTTCAGTGGGCGGAGCGGATCATGCGGAGAATTGACGGTACATTCCCCACGAGTACCATATCGCAATCACGCAGCCTTCGCGACGAATGTTTACCCTGACTGGTGAGTTTTGACTCCGAAATCCGTCAACGCGAGGGAAACCTCTGCAAAGGTCGATCTTTTGCGATCCATATGC
>Ga0209624_10000143_pt1 | contig 65245 bp, 50 predicted proteins | sample JacPinW_OM2H0_O1_FD_188565 | JGI IMG/M metagenome (GOLD analysis project Ga0209624, IMG submission 188565) | Forest soil microbial communities from Algoma, Ontario, Canada - Jack Pine, Ontario site 1_JW_OM2H0_O1 (SPAdes) (version 2) | ecosystem: Environmental > Terrestrial > Soil > Boreal... | reverse complement strand
AGGGACCCGGCGTCCGCTCTACCGGCTGCGGCCGAGCGACGTGGTCGAGGTGAGTTTTACAGTTGCGCCGGAATTCAACCAGTCGCTGACGGTTCAACCGGATGGCTACGTGATGCTGAAAGATGCGGGCCTGGTTGAGGCTCAAGGGCTGAATCTCGAAGAGTTCAGCCGTGCGGTGGAAAAGGCTTACCAGGGATATCTGCACGATCCACAGGTCGCGGTTGCCCTGAAGGAATTCGAGCATCCGTTTTTCATCGTCGGAGGCGAAGTTGGAAAACCGGGGAAGTATGAATTGCGCTCGGACACAACCGTGATGGAGGCAGTAGAAATTGCCGGCGGCCTGACTCAACAGGCAAAGCATTCCCAGGTGGTGTTGTTCCGGCGTGTCAATGACGATCTGGTGGAAGCGCGGCTGCTGGATTTGAAAAAGATGTTGAAACAGACCAGCTTGAAAGAAGATTCGCATCTTCGGCCGGGGGATCTGGTGTTTGTTCCGCAGAGCACGATTTCGAAGATTGCCCGCTTTCTGAGCAAGCCTTCCGTGAGCATGTACATGAACCCAAATCAGTTCTAAGACTCTTCCTTCACTCGCGTGTCAGACGAAGACCCAATTCGCGGGCGGATCCAGCCCACAGTGCCGACTTTGCGTGAATTGGCGACGGTGCTGTTCCGCCAGCGAAGGGTCTTCGTCTGGGTTTCGGGATTGATATTCGCGGCGGCGATCCTTTATGCACTCGTCGGAACAAAATACGAAGCGAACATGAAGATTTTGGTCCGGCGCGGGCGAGCCGATGCCCCGGTGAGTGCCGGGGAAAATGCTCCATACGATTTGACGAGGACGGCGACAACCGAGGAGGACTTGAACTCCGAAGTGGAATTGGTGCGGGACGACGAGGTCCTGCGGAGAGTGATCGAGGAGACAGGCGTTGGTGGCCGCGACTGGTTTCACCTACTCCATCTGGGAGAGGGACGCTCGCAGCGAGTCGAGCGGGCGGCGCGGCGACTGGGGAAGAAGCTGAATGTTGAAGCGATGAAGAAGACGAATCTGATCGCGGTGAGCTATCCAGCGGATGATCCGCAAGTGGCAGCGAAGGTATTGCGGTCGCTGTCGAAGGTCTACCTGGAGAAGCACATGACCGTACATCGGCCAAATGACGAATTTCATTTCTTCGAGCAACAGACGGTCGAGTCAAGGCGGCAACTGGAAGAGTCGCAGGGAAGGCTAATGCAGTTCACCACGAAACAAGGGGTTATCTCGGCGTCGCAGCAACGAGATTTGGCGCTGCAGAGATTGGCCGAACTCGACGTCAGTGCTCGGCAGACGCGAATCGACCTCGCGGAAACTCGGCAGAGAGTGTGGGAACTGGAGCAGCAGGAGTCAAAGCTTCCGGAGAGAACGACCACACAGGTTCGGATTGCAGACAATCCCGAATTGCAGAAGGCGCTGAAGGCGAGCCTCTTGGATTTGCAACTAAAGCGGACTCAGTTGCTGACGAAGTTTGAGCCAACTCACCGGCTCGTGCAGGAAGTAGAGCAGCAGATCGCCCAGACGCAGGCGGCGATTGCGGCGGAGAATGTGGCGCCTCTCAGAGATGAGACAACCGACAAGAATGCGAACTACGAATGGGCAAAAGGGGAATTGCAGAAGGCCCAGGTGCAACTGAAAGCCCTCGAGGCGAGGGATAGAGCCACTGTTGCGCAGTCGGCGACGTATCGAGCGATCGCGGAAAAGCTTGGCAAGGATGCGATCACCCAGGACGATCTGATCAGCTCGGAGAAGGCGGCGGAGGAAAACTATCTTCTGTACGTAAAGAAGCAGGAAGAAGCCCGCATGAATGACGCCCTCGATGAGCGCGGGATCGTGAATGTGGCAATCGCGGAACAACCGGCGGTTCCTGCGTTGCCGGTGTGGTCGGTCTGGTCCGTGTTAGCGATCGGTTTGATGGCCGCGGGAACGGCCGGCGCCGGAGCCGCGTTTACGGCGGACTACCTTGATCCGGCATTTCGCAATCCGGACGATGTGCTGGCCTACCTCGATGCACCAGTTTTGGCGTCGCTGCCTCGAGAGACGCGCCGGAGGCTATCCGCATGAGGAGCGAGCTATGAGCATCGGGCTAGGTATCAGCCGCTTTACACAGGATGCAGAGGGCGAGCCTATCTCGCCCGAAATTCGACCTATTCGATCGCTGAATGCATGGAATCCGGAGAGATTCGCGCGAGAACAGATTCGGGGACTGGTGCGGCAGGTGTTTTTCTCCAATCTGCCTCGGACCGTGCGGCACGTGATGTTCACTCCGGCCGAAGCGGAAACAGATGTTCGGAGCATTTGCATGCGAGTGGGGGAAAGCCTCGCGCTTGAGACGATGGGGAGCATCGCGATCCTGGGAAGACATCCACATTTGGTGGCCGCAGAAGAAATCGGTCGGACGAGGATGCCAGGTATTGTGGACGACAATCTCGGAGCGCCGCTGCGAGGGGCTGCGGTGCGCTGGCGAAGCAATGTGTGGCTGGTGCCCAATCGAGAGAACGATGAAGACAACGTGAGTGCGACGGCGTTGCATAAGTACTTGGCGCAGATTCGCAGCGAGTTTGAGTATGCGATTTTGGAAGGACCTCCGGCCGCGGGATCGAACGAGGCGACCGCGATGGCCCAGTTTGCAGATGGAGTTGTTCTCGTTCTGTCGGCGCAACGCACACGGCGCGCGACTGCCAGCCAGATCAAGAAGATGTTGGAGAAATCGCAAGCGAGGCTGCTTGGAACCGTGCTGACCGATCGGGAGTTTCCACTTCCAGAGAGGCTCTACCGGCGGCTTTGAGCGTAGGTGTGGTTCGAAGAGACGAAGTGAAACGGAGCTGACGTGTCAACCGTGCTTCTCAATCCCAGACAGCAGAAGACAGAAGAGGTCGAGTGGGCGCGCTTGATTCCCGGCGAAGCTCCGGCGTTTCGCCGCTCCAGCAGAAAGTCTTCGCAATCAGTGAAGCCGTTTGTCCTGGATAAGGAAGCAACTCCTGCGGACGAGGGCGCAGAGACTTCGGCGGAAAATGCTTTGCAGTTGCTCGTGCCCGGACCGTTGCAGAGGCGGACGGGGGCGAAGTGGCTGCGATCGATGGCGGCGGATTGCGCATTAGTCACGATGAGTTGGCTCATGGTGGGAGCGGCGTTGGTTCCACTGCGGTTGCTGTTTCCACGAGTGCATGGATTCGCATACGCGGCCGGGGCGCCCATCTCGCTGTTAGGGATCGCTCTATTGCAAGCCGCGCTGATCACGCTGATGGGCTATTCGGAAGGGCTGCACGCAGAAGATCTCGATCTACGCGCGCAGGCGGCGATCCTGGGGAAGTCTGTGCTCTGGTCGACGGCGGTGCTGTGCTTCGCCTACGGATTGCAGGGCGCTCCGTGGACTACGGGGGGACTGTTCTGCATCACCGGCGTGGTGGATTTCGGAGCCTTGTGGGCGCGCAGACGATGGAATGAAGAGCGGACCGGTGATGCGTGCGGACACTCGGACTTGCGGAATGTGTTGATCGTGGGAGCGGGCAGAGTCGGCAGACGGATCGCCTTGAACGTCGAGAAGCATCCGGGCAGAGGAAGGAACGTGTGTGGATTCCTCGATGATGAGAGTCCGATCGGCGATGGAGTGGTCGGGCGAGTGGCGGATTTGGCACGAATGGCCCGCAAACTGTTTGTGGACGAGGTGATTTTGGCGGCTCCGCAGAATCGGGATGTAACGCGCTGGGTTCTGGAGGAGTCCATGCGACTGCGTCTCGATGTGGAGATCGTCCCTGACTTGTTTGGGTACCAGCCCGTGGAACGCGAGGTGGAGCGAGTGGGTGGATCACCCTTTATCTGCTTGCATGCCGAAAGACTACCAGCGGCTGGATTGATCCTAAAGCGATTGGTGGACTTGAGTGGGGCGGTGATGGCGTTGGGTTTCCTGAGTTCGTTGCTGGCAGCGATTGCCATTCTGATCAAGCTGGATTCGCGCGGACCCGTTCTTTATGCAGCGAAAAGAGCGGGAAGGAAGGGCCGGTTATTTCGCTGTTACAAATTCCGCACGATGGTCAGCAATGCGGATGAACTCAAGAGCCGCCTGCGGCTGGAGAACGAGAGGTCAGGACCGTTTTTCAAAATGGCCAGCGATCCGAGGATTACGCGGGTGGGACATTATCTGCGCCGATTCAGCCTGGACGAATTGCCTCAACTCTGGAACGTAGTGAAAGGCGAGATGAGTTTGGTTGGGCCGAGGCCGCACCCGCTGGACGATTTTGCGGGATATGAGATTGAGGATCTGGGCAGGTTGGATGTCACTCCGGGAATTACAGGATTGTGGCAGGTGACGGCGCGACGGGATCCATCGTTTCGGCGGGGCATTGAGTTGGATCGCGAGTACATCCGCACGTGGAGTTTGGGGCTCGATTTGCGAATCCTGCTGAAGACGTTTCGAGCGGTGGTATGCGGGAGTGGGGAATGATGCGGGATTCGGCAGGAACGGCACCATCGTCATGGGCCGGAGAAGAACTCGCGATCTGGGGCGCCAAAACTGTTCTACGTCCCCTGCAGATGTTGGTTGCGGCTCCCTCGATTCTTTTCTTGGCTGCTCTGATTGCGATGCTGTTGAGGCATCCGGATGTGCAGTTCTATGAAATCGACCGCGTCGCATTTGGACTGCTGGTTGTTGGTGTGGTGGTGCGGGCGGCAGTCACGCGAAGAGTTATGTTTGTTGCCGAGCGCGCGACCTGGCCGATGATCGGCTTGACGCTGTTGGCACTGGCGAGCATTGCCGGACAGCCATTCGATCACGAGACGTGGAGTTTGCTGGCGTCGAAGTTCATCGTGCCATTTGCATTGTTCCACCTAGCGGGATTGATCTTCACGACGGAAAGCCGCTTCCGGCAGTTCGAGATTTTTGCGCTGATCGTGCTCGCGTACTTGAGCTTTACGGCGATTGCATTTCTGGTGGGAGCGCGCTCGCTAATTTTCCCGCGATTCATCCTCGATGAGAGTCTGGGTTTTCACAAGGACCGTGCGCGAGGTCCGCTACTGCAAGCAGTGGCGAATGGCGTATCGCTGAACATGCTGGCGTTGCTGGTTCTGCAAGCGTATAGACGCGGAAGTGTGCGGGGCCTGAAGGTGCTCATCGTGCTGGCATCAGTTCCCCTCGCCATTCTGGCTACGATGACGAGAGCTGTGTGGCTGGCATTTGCCGGGTCGGCGCTGGCGATGATTTTTTTATCCAGGCGGCGCGCGTTCTGGCGTGCTTGCCTCGCGCTGGGCATGGCCTCGGTCGTGGGGGGAGGGATACTGCTAAGTTGTGATCATTTCGCCGGAGCGCTGAGCGATCGCCTCGAAGAGCGCGGTCCCATCGACTATCGCGAGGCGGTCTACGCGGGTGGGTGGGAGATGTTCCTGCAGCGTCCGTGGTTGGGCTGGGGATTTCACCAGATGCCGGCGGAACTGCCGAGACACGTGAGCGGGTACAACGAGAAGATTCTTTATCCCCACAACACCTATCTCGAACTGGTGGTCGAGCAGGGATTACTTGGGCTCGCGCTGTACGTGTGGCTTATGTGGGAGTTGTTGCGATTGGGAGAAGGTGCGATTCCGCCTGGTGAGAGAGGCGGGTTCCTGAATCAGAATTTTCACCGGATGTGGCCGATCTTACTGGCAGTGTACTGGGCGAATGCTGCGATGGTGGTGATGAGCTACCAGTTCGTAAACGGATTGCTATTCGCACTGGCAGGGATGCTCGCCGCCCAGCGACGGCGAGCTCAGGAGTTGCAGGCGTGAGGACGATTGCGTATCTGGCCAATCAGTTCCCGTGTCCGGTAGAGCCCTATGTCGGCGAAGAGATCGAGGAATTGCGGAGTCGCAGGATTCAGGTGGTGACAGGAAGTGTACGGAAACCGCCGAAGGGAGCAGAGACTCCGGACATTGTATTGCAGTCGCTGTCCAGAATTGTGGCGGCGAGGGCGGCGTGGTTGTGCGTTCAGCGGTGGAACAAAGTCCTACCTCTGATTGTGCGGGCGCTCATCAGCGGGAGAGAGAATCTGTGGCGGCGACTGAAGGCGCTCATACACACGTTCCTCGGAGCCTGCTATGCAGTGCTTCTGGAGAGCCGCGGGGTAGAGCATATTCACGTTCATCATGGATATTTCGGTTCGTGGATCGCGATGACAGCCGCCGAATTGATGGACGTCGGATACAGCATGACACTGCATGGATCCGACTTGCTGTTGCACGGGACTTTTCTGGATGTGAAGTTGGAAAGGTGCTCTTTCTGTCTGACGGTTTCCGAGTACAACCGGCGTCACATTCTGCAGCATTATCCAAAAGTCGATCCGCGAAAGATCGTGGTGTCGCGATTGGGAGTTGACGCGCCGGCGATCAGAGTTCCTCGATTTCGCAGGGCCAAGGCACAGAGTGAGCCGTTCACGTTGCTGGCGGTCGGGCGGCTGCACGCGGTGAAGAATCATGCATTTCTCGTGCGCGCTTGCGCAGTCTTGCAGGCGCTCGATATTCGATTTGAATGCTTCATCGCGGGAGATGGACCGGAGCGCCGACGCCTGGAGTCACTCATCCGAAAATGCGGTCTTGAAGGGCTGGTTACTTTGCTCGGCCATGTACCGCGCGAGCAGATGGACTCGCTGTACGGACGGGCCGATGTTGTCACGCTGACGAGCCGCAGCGAGGGCATTCCGCTAGTACTGATGGAAGCAATGGCGCGCGGGAGGGTCGTGCTCGCGCCCGCGATTACGGGGATTCCAGAGCTCGTTGTCCCGGGCAAGACGGGATTCCTCTACGAGCCCGAATCGATGGAGGATTTCATCGATCGGTTGCTTCTTGTTCATTCTCTGTTACGGGCGCAAAGCAGCCGTGCTTCGCGTCGTTTGTATCCCCATCTTCGTTCGGCGGCGAGATTACTAGAATGGGTGCGATATGGCGCCCAGGTACAGGTTCGCCACAACTTTAACCGTGAGAAGAATCTGGAGTCGTTCGGAGACGTAATCCTGCGACGGATCGCAGAGCGGAGCGAGAGCATCCCTCATGAGAATTTTGTTCTGCAACAAATATAACTTTCCATTCAGCGGTACCGAGGTTTACCTGTTCGAACTCATGGAACTGATGAGGTCGAACGGCCATGACGTCGCACTTTTCTCGATGGCCGACTCGCGTGGAGAAGCAACTTCGTATGATCGGCATTTCGTGCCGCACATCGACTTTAAGGGACAGCATGGATTGGGAAACAAGGCGAAGCAAGCGGCACATGCGATCTACTCCACCGAAGCGCGCCGAAGAATTCACGCGATGATCCAGGATTTTCGGCCGGACGTCGCGCATATACGCAACATTTATCACCACCTCTCGCCGTCGATCCTATGGGAATTGAAGGCTCAGGGAGTTCCTGTCGTCTATCACGTGAACGACTTCAAGCTGCTGTGTCCGAGCTACAACCTTGTCTCGCAAGGGGAAGCGTGCGAGTTGTGCAAAGGCGGAGCGTTCTGGCATGCACTGGGCGCGAAATGTTATCCGGGATGGAGTGCTCGAACAGGTTTGACCGTAGAAGCGTATGTGCATCGATGGCTGGGAAGTTATCGGAAGTGCGTGGATTTGTTCCTGGCTCCGAGCCAATTCGTGCGTGAAAAATTTGTAGAACATGGGTGGGATGGGGTTCGGTTTGAAGTGTTGCCGCATTTTCAGCAGGCGCGAAACGTTGGGGAGGAGAGCGCTTATAGCAAGGGGTCGATCCTTTACGTAGGCAGGCTCTCGGCGGAGAAAGGCCTTCCCGATCTGTTGCGGGCGATGCAGCAAGTTTCCGAGGTTCGTCTCGTGATTGCCGGAGACGGGCCGCAGCGCGGGCCATTGGAACGATTGGCGAGCACGTTGGGTTTGTCGAATGTCGAGTTTGTGGGGCAGGTTGGAGCGGAGCAGCGGGATTCGTTGATTGGGCGTTCTAGATTCACAGTGATGCCATCGCACGCCTACGAGACTTTGGGCAAGACAATTCTGGAATCCTACGCGCAAGAGCGCGCTGTAGTAGCGTCCGATCTGGGATCGCGCCGGGAACTGGTCCATCAGGGAAAAACCGGCATTTTGTACCGATGCGGCAACGTGAATCAGATGGCGGAGGCGATTCGAAAGTTGGCTTCCGATCCAATATTGGCGCAACAGATGGGGAGCGCCGGCAGGGAGTGGGTGCTTCAACATCATTCGCCCGAGACTCACTATCGGAAACTGCTGAATTTGTACCAGGACTTGGCTGCGCAAAGGAAGGTTCGGGAACCGCGGTCTTCGAAAGGAAAATTATCCTGGGCAAAACTTCCCGGCCATTGGGTTCATCCGTTGCGAGACCCGGTTCCCGCAGCACAGCGGCCGAGGCTTCGAGTCGCTTTCATCGGTGGACGAGGCGTGATCTCGAAATACAGCGGCATTGAAGCCTACTACGAAGAAGTGGGGAAGAGGCTGGCAGAGATGGGACACGAAGTCACCGTCTACTGCAGAAACTATTTCACTCCCGCTCTGGCGGAACATAACGGGATGCGACTGGTGCGCCTGCCGACGATTCGGACAAAGCATCTGGAAACCGTGGTTCACACGATGCTGAGCACGTTGGATGCTCTCACGCGGCGCTATGACTTGATTCACTTTCATGCGCTCGGACCGGCGCTATTTTCCTTTATCCCCCGGATATTTGGCACGAAGACCTTGGTCACGGTGCAGGGATTGGATTGGCAGAGGGGGAAGTGGGGAAGAACGGCCGCTGCCGTCCTCAGGCTTGGAGAACAGGCTTCGGCGCGGCTTCCGAGCGCGACCATGGTCGTTTCGAGAGTGCTGCAAGAGCATTATCGCGAGATGCATGGCATCGAGAGCTTCTATGTGCCGAATGGGGGAGTGCTTCGTGAACGTAGCGCGCCGAAAAAAATCCTGGAGTGGGGATTGGAACCTGGGAATTACGTGCTGTTTCTGGGACGATTTTCGCCGGAGAAGGGATGCCATCTCCTGGTGGACGCATTCGAGCAGATCAAAACCGACGTAAAACTAGTGATGGCCGGGGCTTCCAGTTACTGTGACGATTACGGCCGCGAGTTGCGGAAGCACGCTAATGAACAGATCCGAATGCTCGATTGGGTTTCTGGCGAGACTCTAGACGAATTGCTGACCAATGCAATGATCTTTGTGCTGCCCTCGGAGATGGAGGGCCTTTCCCTGGCTTTGCTCGATGCGATGGGAGCGAGCGTCTGTGTTCTGACGAGCGATGTACCGGAGAACCGAGAAGTCGTCGACGGAGCTGGGTTCACCTTCCAGCGCGGAAATGTTGCGGATCTCGCGGACCGTCTACGCTTCCTGATTGCGAATCCTGTACTGCGAGAAGCATCGGGAAAAGCCGCCAGGAAACGCATTGAAATCCAATATCAGTGGCAGACCATTGCCAGAGAGATCGAGGCCGCCTATTTCGAAGTGCTCGGTTGGGAGGTTTCCGATGTGGGGCCAAAGAGAGTTAGCGCAACGACTAAACCCGCTGAGGAACAGGAGATGGCCGAGCGCAGAGCAGGATAGTCTCGAGGTTTGCGGCTTGTGGCCATTTCGCGATCAGGTTCCAGGCCGCGAGCGAGGAACATCACGAAGCTAGACAGGGACGGGCCAAGCCCGTCCTTTTTTATTACAATTCAAGTTCGACTCGTTTCTTGCGAGCGGCGGCATCGTGCGCCAAGGAGCAGCTATTTTTCCTATGCAGGATCGGATACTGGTCACGGGCGGCGCCGGCTTCATCGGTTCGAACTTTGTTCTGCAGCAATTGCGGGCGGAACAGACGTCGGTCATCAATCTAGACAAACTGACCTACGCGGGCAATCTGCACAATCTGGAGAGCGTCGGAGACGACCGCCGGTATGAATTTGTGCAGGGTGACATTGCCGATGGCGAGCTGGTAGGGAGTTTGCTACGGAAGCATCAGCCGAATGCGATCGTCCACTTTGCGGCGGAGAGCCACGTCGACCGGTCGATCCGCGGTCCGGAAGCATTCATCCGGACCAATATCGATGGAACTTTTGCCTTGCTGGAAGAGGTTCGTGAATATTGGAATGGGCTGGGAGGCGAAGAGAGCAAGCGATTTCGCTTTCTACATGTGTCTACCGACGAAGTGTACGGTTCGCTTAGTCCAGAGGATGAGCCATTCAGCGAGATAACTCCGTATGCACCGAACAGTCCCTACGCTGCCTCGAAGGCCGCGTCCGATCATCTTGTGCGCGCCTATCACCATACTTACGGGCTGCCGACCCTGACGACAAATTGTTCGAACAATTACGGGCGTTTCCAGTTTCCAGAGAAGTTGATTCCGCTGATGATTCTGAATGCGCTGGAACAAAAGCCTCTGCCGGTTTACGGGGACGGGAAAAACGTACGGGACTGGCTTTATGTGGAAGATCATTGTGAGGCGATCGGGATCGTGCTGCAGGGCGGGCGGCTCGGCGAAACTTATAACATCGGTGGCTGGAACGAAAAGCCGAACATCGAAATCGTTCAGACGGTTTGCGATCTTGTGGACGAGATGTCGCCCAAGCCGGGAAAGTTGCGGCGCGAGTTGATTACATTTGTGAAGGATCGTCCCGGCCACGACCGGCGCTATGCCATCGATGCACGCAAGATCGAGCGAGAATTAGGATGGAAGCCGAAAGAGACATTTGATACAGGCCTCCGCAAGACGGTGCGTTGGTACCTGGAAAACCAGGCGTGGGTTCGCGATGTAACGAGCGGAAGCTATCGCCAGTGGATTGCGACGCACTATTCCGGTTAGCTGCGGACATCTCCGAAATCACGGACAATTGATTCAATGATGAAAGAAAGCACGCGTTACAAAGGCATCATTCTGGCAGGCGGATCCGGGACGCGTCTCTATCCTGTGACGCAGGCAATGGGAAAGAGCCTGCTTCCCGTTTACAACAAGCCGATGATTTACTACCCGCTGTGCACACTGATGCTGGCGGGTATCCGCGACATCCTGATTATCTCGACGCCAGAAGATCTGCCAAAATTTCAGTTGCTGCTGCGAGACGGAAGCCAATACGGAATTCATCTCCAGTATCGCGCGCAAGCGCGGCCCGAAGGCATCGCGCAGGCGTTCCTCCTGGGCGAGGAGTTCATCGGAGGAAGTCCGTGCGCGCTGGTGCTCGGTGACAACATTTTTTATGGGCATGATCTGGCGAAAGATCTCCGGGACGCGGCTGAGAAGGCGCAAGGAGCAAGGGTTTTCGCCTATCCCGTACACGATCCGGAGAGGTATGGAGTAGTCGAATTTGATGCCAACGGTCGAGCGTTAAGTATCGAGGAGAAGCCGAAACAGCCGAAGTCGCGCTATGCCGTCACGGGATTGTATTTTTACGACAGCCAGGTGGTTGAAATCACGAAATCGCTGAACCCGAGCACGCGCGGCGAATTGGAAATCACCGACGTGAATCAGACATATCTGAAGAAGGGGCAGTTGGAAGTGGTCGTCATGGGGCGCGGGATGGCCTGGCTCGATACCGGGACGCACGAATCCTTGATGGAGGCTGCGCTCTACATTCAAGCGATTGAAAAACGGCAAGGGCTGATGGTGGCGTGTCCGGAAGAGATCGCCTATCGATCGGGGTACATTACTGCGCAACAAGTGGAGCAGATCGCGAGTGCGATGAAGAACAGCGGCTACGGGATGTACCTGCTGCAATTGCTAAAGGAAAGGGTATTCTGAGCGGGAGTCACGACGCCCGTCTGCTATGGACGCAATCAAGAAAATCTCAACATCTTTGCCGGAAGTTCTGGTGCTGGAGCCTCGCGTCTTTGGCGACGAACGTGGATTCTTCCTGGAAAGCTACAACGAGAAGGTATTTGCCGAAGCGGGAATCAAAGGACGGTTTGTGCAGGACAACCATTCTTTCTCGACCAAGAATGTGCTGCGCGGATTGCATTATCAGATTCGGCAGGCGCAGGGGAAGTTGGTGCGGGTGGCGGATGGAGAGATCCTTGACGTCGCCGTGGATCTCCGGCGAAGTTCTCCGACGTTCGGAAAATGGGAGGCGGCGCGATTGTCCGGTACGAACAAGCGAATGATGTGGATCCCCGCTGGATTCGCGCACGGGTTTCGCGTCACTTCAGACACTGCACACGTGCTGTATAAAGCGACCGATTACTACGCACCTGAATTTGAGCGCACTCTGGCCTGGAACGATCCGGACCTGAAGATTCAATGGGAATTGGAAGGCCAGCCTGTCGTGTCCGCGAAAGATCAACGCGGCGCTGTTCTTCGGGATGCCGAAACCTTTGAATAACTTCGGAAAACCTCTCTAATGAAAGCAATGATCTTTGGCGCCACGGGGCTTTTAGGCAAGGCTCTGACGCACGAATGGAGCGGCGATGAGGTTGTGGCGCTTAGCTCGCGCGATGTCGACATTCGCGACGGAGAGCGCGTTCGAGAAGTTGTGAGAAAACATACTCCGGATTGGATTGTGCTCTCGGCGGCCTACACCGACGTTGATGGCTGTGAAAGCAATCCTGATAAAGCATTTGCGGTGAACCGTGATGGTGCGGTGCACGTTGCTGGGGCAGCGAAAGCGGCTGGTTCGAAGATGATGTTCCTCAGTTCCGATTACGTGTTTGATGGGAAACGCACGAAGCCCTACGAAACGGAGGATCCCCGAAATCCGCAGAGCGTGTACGGACGATCAAAGGCAGAGGCTGAGGTGCGCTTGCTCGAAGCTTTGCCGGATTGTTGCATCGCGCGGACTTCATGGCTGTTCGGTGTGGGAGGGAAGTGCTTTCCGGACACGATTCTGAAACTGGCAGCGACCCGGCCAGCGCTGGATGTAGTGAATGATCAACGCGGTTGTCCTACCTATGCGGGAGATCTCGCAAATGCGATCGTTGATCTTTGCCACAAGAACGCGAGCGGAATTGTGCATGTGACCAACGCTGGGGACTGCTCGTGGTTTGAATTCGCGCAGGAAATTGTGAAGGATGCCGGTCTATCAACGGAGGTTCGGCCAGTCAGCAGCCAACAGATGTCGCGTCCAGCGCCGCGCCCTGCGTACTCGGTTCTATCCCCAGCCAGCTTGCGGCTCTGCGGCGTCGAAATGCCGGAGTGGAAGGACGCGTTGCGGCGATATTTGAAAGAACGAAGTAGTTGAGCGCTTCCATTGCGCCGCTCGAAGCAGACTGTTAGGATTCCGCGGGGTTCACGCCGAGTGAAGGTCATCCAGAACTACATCGATGGGAAGTTTGTAGCGGGCGGACGCGAGTTTGCCGACGTGAATCCTGCGGATGGAAGCATCATCGCGCAAGTGACTGAGGCTGATGCGAGCCTCGTTGACGCTGCGGTCCAAGCAGCGCACAAGGCGTTGCGGGGAGAGTGGGGACGCATTGGCGTCCGCGAGCGAGCGGCGCGGTTGTACAAAATTGCCGAAGCGATCGAGGCGCGGTTCGATAGTTTTGTCGCTGCTGAAGTCGCCGACACTGGAAAGCCGATATCTTTGGCGTCGAAACTGGATGTTCCACGCGCCGCCGCCAATTTCCGTGTCTTCGCCGACCTTATCAAGACTGCAGGCATGGAGTCGTTTCAGACAGAGACTCCAGACGGGAAAAGCGCTTTCAACTATGCCGTGCGCAAGCCGCTAGGCGTGGTGGGAATTATTACCCCTTGGAATCTTCCTCTGCTCTTGCTCACCTGGAAAGTAGCGCCCGCGCTTGCTTGTGGCAATGCAGTGGTGGTGAAGCCTTCGGAAGAAACGCCGGCGACCGCGACATTGCTGGCGGAAGCGATGCAACAGGCTGGGATTCCGGATGGAGTCTACAACGTAGTGCACGGGTTTGGTCCGAAGTCGGCGGGCGAATTTCTCACGCAGCATCCCGACGTCAATGCAGTGACGTTCACGGGAGAATCTCAAACCGGAGCTGCGATTATGAAGACGGTTGCGGCGTCGGTTAAGCCTGTTTCCTTTGAACTCGGTGGCAAGAACGCGGCGATTGTCTTTGAGGATTGTGAGTTCGAAGACGCGGTTCGCGGAATTAGCGAGGCAGTGTTCCTGAATACAGGGCAAGTGTGCCTCTGCGCCGAGCGAGTGTACGTGCAGCGTCCGATCTTTGACCGGTTCGTCTCGGCTCTGAAACAGAAAGCCGAAAGTATGCGGATGGGTTCCCCGCTCGACACGGCCACGGAAGCGGGACCGCTGATTTCGGCGCAGCATCGTGAAAAAGTACTGTCGTATTACCGGTTGGCGCGAGAGGAAGGCGCCACGGTGATTGCCGGCGGAGGCGTGCCTCAATTTGGCAACTCTCTCGATGAGGGATTCTATGTGCAACCAACCATCTATACTGGACTGACAGAATCCGCACGTTGCGTGAAGGAAGAAATCTTCGGGCCGGTTTGCCACCTCGCGCCATTTGACGCAGAAGAAGAAGCTGTAAGCATGGCGAATGACACGAAGTACGGCCTGGCGGCTTCGATCTGGACGACGAATTTGAAACGCGGCCACCGCGTTGCGCAGCAGATGAATGTGGGCATCACCTGGGTCAATTGCTGGTTCCTGCGCGATCTGCGGACGCCGTTTGGAGGGGTCGGACTGTCAGGAATTGGGCGCGAAGGCGGCATGCATTCATTGAATTTTTATTCAGAGTTGAACAACATTTGTATTCGATTGTGAGCGTTGGCCCGCGCGGAATCGGGATATGGGGAAAACGGAAGCGAAAGTAGTAAAGGGAAAGGCGGCGCCGCGCGGCAAGTATCCGCACATCAAGCGCGCCGGCGATTTTCTGATTGTTTCCGGCACAAGCGCGCGCCGCGCGGATAACACTATTGCCGGCGCGGAATCCGACGAATCGGGAACGACACACCTCGACATTCGAATACAAACGGCCGGCGTAATCGAGAATATTCGCGACATTTTGCAATCGGCAGGCGCGAGTCTCGCGGACGTGGTGGAGGTGACGTCTTATCTGGTGAGCATGGACGATTTCGCTGGGTATAACGAGGTCTACGGACAATACTTTGATCACGACGGGCCTGCCCGAACTACAGTCGCCGTACACCAATTGCCGCATCCGAGTTTGCTGATCGAAATTCGCGCAGTCGCGTACAAGCCAGAGAAATAGGAGCCGCTATGCCGTCCATCAAGGAGTTGAAGGCCTTTAACTTTCAGCGCTGGATCGAAGAGAACAAGGAAAAGTTCAAGCCGCCCGTGGGCAATGCGCAAGTGTGGGAAGACGGCGAGATGATGGTGACCGTAGTTGGCGGGCCAAACCAGCGGCGCGATTATCACGACGATCCGACGGAGGAGTTTTTCTATCAGTTGAAGGGAGATATTTTTCTCAGACTGATGGAAACGCCGGGAAAGCCACCGCTAGAAGTTCCGATCAAAGAAGGAGAGATTTTTCTGCTGCCAAAGCATATGCGGCACTCGCCACAGCGGCAGGCTGGAAGCATCGGTGTGGTCGTGGAGATGCCGCGACCCGCGGATGCGGTCGATGCGTTTGAATGGTACTGCCAGAATTGCCATCAGTTGGTCCATCGCGCGGAGGTGAGACTGAAGAGCATCGTCCGCGACTTGCCTCCTCTGTTTGAACAGTTCTACGGCAACGAGAACCTGCGCAAATGCACACACTGCGGAACAGTTCATCCGGGCAAACAATAAAGATGCCAGTCATCGATATTCATAATCATTTTTTCCCGCGGACTTGGCCCGATCTGGCGGCGCGGTTTGGCACGCCGAACTGGCCGTGGATCAAGCACACCGAACCGGGGAAAGCGGACATCATGGTGGGCGATCAATTCTTCCGCCATATTTACTCCGCGTGCTGGGATCCCGAAGTCCGCTTGCAGGAAATGGACCGCGACGGTGTTGATGTGCAGGTGATCTCGGCGACGCCAGTGCTATTTGCGTACGATCGTCCGATTGAGTACGCACTCGATTGTGCACGTTTGTTTAACGATGCTGCCCTGGAACTTTGCGCCCACGGCAAAGACAGACTGAAAGCGTTGTGCCAAGTTCCTCTGCAAGACCCCGATGCGGCTTGCAAAGAGCTGAGCCGATGCATGAGAGCGGGACATCTGGGCGTGCAGATTGGAAATCATGTTGGCGAGAAGAACCTGGATGATCCGGGCATCGTGACTTTTCTGCATCATTGCGCTGACGAGGGAGCGGCGGTACTGGTCCATCCCTGGGACATGCTGGGGCAGCCGCGCATGCCGAAATACATGATGCCGTGGACAGTCGGCATGCCTGCTGAGACTCAACTGGGAATCGTCGCGATGATTCTCAGTGGGGCATTCGATAAGCTGCCGCGGAGGTTGCGGATCTGCTTCGCGCACGGCGGAGGAAGTTTTGCGTTTTTGCTGGGACGGCTGGAAAACGCGTGGCAACACCATCCTGTCGCCCACGGCTTCTGCGAATTACCGCCCAGCCAGTACGTGAGCCGCTTCTCAGTGGACTCTGCCGTGTTCGATCCACGCGCGCTCACTTTCCTCGTCGAGACTATGGGAGCGGAGCGAGTGATGCTGGGTTCGGATTATCCATTTCCTCTCGGCGAACAGAATGTAGGGTCATTGATTCGCATGAGCCATCTGACGGCCAGTGCCAAGGAACAGATGCTGGGTGGAAATGCGGCAGCGTTTCTAAATCTTAAGCACGAGAACCGTGAAGGCGTATCGGCGAGTGCGGTAGCGCCCGTCGTTCCGCAAGGCAACCAACTCACTTACAGTTCCTATCTGAAGGTTCCTGAGTTGCTCGAACTGCAGCATCCGCAATCTTCGCCCCAGCATCACGACGAACTGCTTTTCATCATCGTTCACCAGACCTACGAATTATGGTTCAAAGAATTGCTGCACGACCTGGACGCGGTAGTTCGAAACCTGCGGGCAGCAGGTGAGAGTTCGCAATCGCAGGATGAAGTTTACGAGGCCGCACGCCTGCTGCGGCGGTGCACAGAAATCACGCGCGTTCTGGTCGAGCAATTCACTATTCTTGAAACGATGCTGCCCACACATTTTCTGGCGTTTCGCGGAAAACTCGAGCCAGCCAGCGGGTTCCAATCGGAGCAATTTCGTGAGTTGGAATTCCTGTGCGGTCTGAAGGACGAAAAAATGTTGCGCTACCACAAGCCGACTCCAGAAGCTCACGCGCAACTTGAACGCAGGTTGCGGGAGCCTTCGCTGCGCGACGTATTTTTCGGAGCGTTGCGCGCGATCGGTAAGCTTCAGGTTGGCGCCAGCGCGACCGAGCAAGAAGGATTTGAAGCCCGGGCACGGGCGGTGCTCGCCTTGTATCAGGATGAGCACAGGAATCGTCATTGGATTGATGTTTGCGAGCGGCTGACGGAGTTCGACGAACTGGTTGTCAGTTGGAGATTGCGCCACATTCAGCTCGTGGAGCGCGTCATTGGAGCGCGCATGGGAACGGGTGGAAGTCCGGGATCTTCGTACCTGAAGCTTACGCTCGATAAGAAATTCTTCCCGGAACTCTGGGAAGCCCGAACGCTTCTGACGGAATAGCAAACGTCTGGAGCTCTCGTCCTTTTTTCTCTTCATGAACCAGAAATCTCATGCGATTACGTTGATCGGCGCTGGCCTGAATGGACCACTGCTCGGCCTCGAGTTAGTGAAGCGCGGCTTCGATGTTGAAATCTATGAGCGGCGGCCGGATATGCGGCGTGTCAATATGAGTGCCGGCCGATCCATCAACCTGGCGTTGTCGACGCGCGGCATTCATGCGCTGAAGGAAGCCGGGTTGTGGAGTGAAATGCAGAAGATCATCATCCCCATGAAGGGGCGGATGATGCACTCTGTCGATTCCAAACTCACGTTTCAGCGGTATGGCAAAGACGATTCCGAGGTGATCAATTCGATTTCACGGGCGGAATTGAATATCGCTTTGATGAATGCGGCCGAGTCGCGAGGCGTGAAGATCCATTTTCAACGACGATGCACCGGTATCGATTTAAAGTCGCGAACCCTTCAAGTTCTTGATGAAGAGACCGGGGAGCGACGAACGATCGAGTCGAGCGTCGTGATTGGGTGCGATGGGTCCGCCTCCGCGATTCGAAGTGAAATGCTGAAGCGAACTCGATTTAATTTCGCTCAGGAATATCTCGATTATGGATACAAGGAACTGACCATTCCGGCGAGCGCCGGCGGCAAACATGTTCTGGAAACAAACGCCCTTCACATCTGGCCACGCGGCAACTATATGTTGATCGCACTGCCCAACGTGGACGGTACGTTTGCCTGCATCCTGTTTCTTCCGTTTGAAGGAGCCGATAGCTTTGAGGAGTTGGCCACCGAAAGCCTGATCGTCGAGTTTTTCCAGAAGCGCTTTCCGGATGCCAGTTCGCTGATGCCAGATTTGGCCGCCAATTTCTTTGCCAATCCTACCGGTTCGATGGTGACGATCAAGTGTTCACCGTGGCATGTAGAGGACACGGTGCTTCTACTGGGCGATGCGGCGCATGCAATCGTCCCGTTCTTTGGACAAGGAATCAATTGCGGCTTCGAGGATTGCACGGTCTTTCTGGAGTTGCTGGACCGGTATGGCGCCAAATGGGAGAAAGTATTTCAGGAGTTTGAGCACGTACGAAAAACCAACACGGATGCAATCGCAGACATGGCCGTTGAAAATTTCGTGGAGATGAGGGATCGTGTGGCAGATCCACGATTTCTTTTGCGTAAGAAAGTTGAGCTGGCTCTCGAGGCCAAATATCCAGGTCTTTTTGTGCCTAAGTACGCGATGGTGACGTTTCATCGCGTCCCGTATGCGACCGCGCTGCAGCGCGGGCAATTGCAGGACCGGATGTTGGAGAAGCTCTGTGATCGGATACAGCGGGTCGAAGATCTCGATTGGAATTTGGCCGATCGTCTGGTTTGCAGCGAACGTACTCCTTTGGAGTTAAATTGAGCGTGCCCCGGTTTGAACCTGGCCAGGAATTCGCAGTTGCGATGGATCAGAGCGATCCGCTCGCGCATTTTCGCGAGCGCTTCTGTATGCCAAAGATCAGCGGTGGCGAGGAATGTATCTATCTGTGCGGGCATTCTCTGGGCTTACAGCCCAAGAGCGCACGCGACTTTCTCGAACAGGAATTGCGTGACTGGGCGGACTTGGGTGTGGAAGGCCACTTCCACGCGAAGAATCCTTGGATGCCGTATCACCGCTTGCTCACCGAGCAAACCGCAGCGTTGGTGGGAGCGCAGCCGGCGGAAGTCGTGGTGATGAATTCGCTGACTGTGAACCTGCATCTTATGATGGCTTCCTTCTATCGACCGACGGCGGCGCGGCACAAGATTGTGATCGAGCGCGGGGCTTTTCCGTCGGATCAGTATGCAGTGAAGTCGCAGATTCGCTTCTACGGATTTGACCCAGAAACCTCGCTCATCGAATTGACGCCTCGCGAAGACGAATCGTGTTTGCAGGATGAAGACATTCTCGCGTTGATCGAGCGCGAAGGCGATTCGATCGCACTGATCATGATGGGCGGAGTGAACTACTCGACAGGTCAAGTGTTTGACATGGCGGAAATCACAAGCGCGGGACATCGCAAGGGATGTGTAGTTGCATTTGATCTCGCCCACGCCGCCGGGAATATCCCGTTGCAGTTGCACGACTGGGGGCCGGACTTTGCGGTTTGGTGCAGTTACAAATACCTGAACGGAGGTCCTGGATGCGTAGCAGGATGTTTTGTCCACGAACGTCACGCACAGTCATCCGACCTGCCTCGCTATGCCGGATGGTGGGGCCACGAGGAAAAAGTTCGATTTCAGATGGAGCCGGAGTTTCGTCCGATGGCGGGAGCGGAGGGCTGGCAGCTGAGCAATCCACCGATCCTGGCATTGGCCCCGTTGCGCGCCTCGATGGACATTTTCGCCGAGGCGGGAATGGATCGCTTACGGGCGAAGAGCGTGGCTCTGACGGGCTATATGGAATTTCTCTTGCGTCAGGGGTCATCGAACAAATTCTCGATCGTCACCCCGAGAGAAGAAAATCGAAGAGGCGCCCAGCTTTCGCTGCGGTTGCGGCACCATGGGCGCGCTTTCTGCGAGAAATTGGCGGCTGACGGAATCATCGGGGATTGGCGCGAGCCCGACACGTTCCGAGTAGCGGCAGTGCCGCTATACAACTCATTTGAGGATGTCTACCGGTTTGTTCAACGGTTTGCGAGCGCCATTTCGTAACGACGGCGTACCACTTTCGTCCCTTCGGACCCGATTACTTCCGTAATCCTGCGGTGCATCTCCGTACAAATAGAATCTGAAACGTGGGGAGTGCTGCGTTCCAGAACGGCCGGAAGTGGCTGGTTGGGATTGGTGCCGTTGTGTGCGTGCACGCGGCGCTCTCGGTTTTCGCACCTCGCGGTTTCGCTCTCACGGCTCTTGGCGACATCCTGCAAAATATTGTCCTGTTGTGCGCGACGGTCGCGTTTCTTGCCAATATTCGCATTGCCTCCCAGAAGTCGCGGATCTTCTGGGCATTGATGGGCTTGGGACTGGCCATGTGGCTGACGTCGCAGCTCATGTGGACGTATATCGAAGTCTATCTACGGCACGAAGCGCCCAACCCGTTCGTCGGCGATGTCATCCTGTTTCTACATATCGTGCCCATGATGGCCGCGGTGGCGATTCAGCCACACCTGCAAAAGGACGATCGAACGATTCGCGCTGGGACGCTCGATTTCGCGCTACTGCTGACGTGGTGGCTTTTCCTGTATCTCTTTGTAGTGATCCCGTGGCAGTACGTGCATCCGTCGGAAGCGGTGTACGGACGCAGCTTCGATCTTCTCTACGTCAGTGAAGAGCTCGTGCTCGCAGGGGGCTTGCTACTGGTTTGGCGCCGAAGCCAGGGAGCGTGGCGGCGTACCTATTTTCATCTTTTTGCGGCAACGTTGCTCTACTGTGTTGCTTCGTTGATGGCCAGCGAAGCCATCGATTTGCACTTGTACTACACCGGAAGCCTGTTCGATGTGCCGCTGGTGGCCGCGATGGCATGGTTTGTGAGGATTGGATTCCTCGCGCGAGAATCTGACCAACAGTATCCTGTCGCCGAGTTGCCAGTTCGTGGATTCGGAATCTGGAAAGCGCGGCTCGCGATGGTGACCGTCTTCGTGACTCCATTGATGGTCGCGTGGGCGCAATTTGGCGGGGATGCTCCGCAACGAGTTCGTACATACCGGCTGTTTCTGACGGTCGCAGTAATGCTCGTGATGGGCGTGCTCGTATTCTTCAAGCAACATCTGCTGGATCAGGAACTGCTCAGCCTCTTGCGATCGTCCCGGCACAACCTCGATGAAATGTGCCGGCTGAAGGATGAATTGGAGAACAAGGAACACTCACTGCGTTGGCACAGCCTGGAACTGCAGAGAAAAAATATGGAGTTGCAGGAAATCTCTTTCACCGATGTGCTTACTGGCATTTGGAACCGGCGATACCTCGAAGAGATTTTGACGTCGGAAGCAGGACAGGTTCTGCGAAATTACCAACGCGCTAACGGCACAGAAATCCGGAAGATGGATCATCGCGACCTGGTGTTCATCATGGTCGATGTCGATTTCTTCAAGCAGGTGAATGATCTGCACGGGCATCCCGCAGGGGACCGGCTCCTGCAACTGGTAGCGCAGCGGCTTTCGACTGTGGTTCGTAAGTCAGACGTACTGGTTCGCTGGGGCGGCGAAGAGTTCCTGATCATGAGTCGGTCGACAGATCCCTCAGGGACGCCAGCTTTCTGCAGCCGCGTTCTGGAGGTGATGTCGTCCGAGCCATTCGATCTTGGTCACGGGATTTCGGTGAAGAAAACTTGCTCGGTCGGTTGGTCCGCGTATCCATGGTGCCGCGCGTCATATGAATCGTTGTGCGCGGAGGAGTGCATCGCCCTTGCCGATGCAGCTCTTTACCGAGCCAAAGCGTTTGGCAGAAATCAAGGAGTCGGAATCGTGCCGAGCCAAGCGTCCAGTCAAAGCTCCGCCACGGTTGATCTCCTCTCGGTGCGCGAAGGCAATCCCCCACTCGCCCGGATGATCCGAACCGAGTGTCCCGAACCCGGTTCTCCCGGATTGATGACAGATTCAGTCGAATCGACATCTGATGTGCAGTAGCCGATCGCAGCGAATGCGGGCCCGCGCTTGACCTGCGTGTGCGCCTTGACTACATTGGGTAGCCGGCTCTCATGCCTTGAGGCACAACTTTTCATGACTGCAAAGACCCCTTCGCGGAAGACTGGCCTTCGTCAGAAGGCTCAACTGATGTCTGCATCGGAAATCGAACGGACGATGGTGCGACTCGCCTATGAAATCGTCGAAAAAAACGGCGGAGTTGCCGGATTAGGACTTGTCGGGATTCGCCGACGCGGAGTGCCCATCGCGGAACGCCTTGGCAAAATCATCACGCGTATTGAAAATGCTCAGGTACCTGTGGGTACGCTCGACATCACTTTCTATCGTGACGACCTGTCGACGCTCGGTCCAAAACCGGTTGTGCAAGAGAAAGAGATCGGGTTTGAAATCGAGGACAAGAATATCGTTCTGGTCGACGACGTCCTGTTTACCGGTCGCACAACTCGTGCGGCGCTGGACGCCCTCTTCTCACATGGCAGGCCGCGCCGCGTGCAATTGTGCGTACTGGTAGATCGCGGGCATCGCGAGATTCCAGTGGAGGCAACCTATGTGGGACGGCACGTACAGACCACGATGAACGAAGTGATCGAGGTCAAGCTGACCGAGATCGACGACGCGGAAAAAGTTCTCCTGATGGAACGATAACAAGCCCTAGTAGAAAACCGAGGACGGTGGATTTCTCCACCGTCCTTTTTATTTTGCCGCGTCAGTCTTCGCCCCGTCAGTCTAGGCGATTCGCGTGCAGACTGCTTTGGTTTGGGTGTAGAGGTTGAGGACGTCGTGTCCCATTTCACGTCCCCAGCCGGATTGTTTGTAGCCTCCGAACGGCATCGCCGCGTCGAAAATGTTATAGCAATTGATCCACACGGTGCCGGCGCGAAGCTCTTCCGCCATGCGGTGCGCTTTACCGATATCGCGAGTCCACACTGCTGCCGCTAAGCCGTAATCACTGTTGTTGGCGCGTGGGATGATCTCCTCGGGATCCGTGAACGGCATTGCTGCCACCACCGGGCCAAAGATTTCTTCCTGTACGACCTTCATGTTCTCTTGGGTGTCAACAAGCACGGTAGGCTCGACAAAGTATCCGCGATCACCGGCCCTGTGTCCGCCAACGACAGCCTTTGCGCCCTCCGAGACTCCTGACTCCAGGTAACCGCAGACACGATTCAGTTGCTCTTCGGAAACGAGCGGCCCCATCTGCGTGTCCGGTTCGAGTCCGGAGCCCACTTTGATTTTCTTTGCCTGAGCCGCGACGCCCTCTACAACCTGGTCATAGACGGCCTTCTCGACGTACAAGCGGGAACCAGCACAGCAGCACTGTCCGTGATTGAAGAAAATTGCGCTCGCTGCTCCGGGGATGGCCGTCTCCAGATCGGCATCTTTGAAAACAACATTGGGAGATTTCCCGCCCAACTCGAGTGAGACTTTCTTCAAGTTCCCCGCGGCAGCGTGGACGATCAGCTTGCCCACTTCGGTGGAACCGGTGAAAGCTACTTTGTCGACGTCGGGATGCGCAGCCAGTGCAGCGCCCGCGGTTTCGCCATATCCCGGAACCACATTCACGACGCCCTCGGGAAAACCGGCCTCCATAATTAAGTCGCCGAGACGCAGCGCGGAGAGCGGCGTTTGCTCGGCTGGCTTGAGGACGACCGTGCAACCTGTGGCCAAAGCGGGCCCAAGTTTCCAAGCAGCCATTAGCAGCGGGAAGTTCCACGGGATGATCTGCCCAACAACTCCGACTGGTTCCCGCAACGTGTAAGCGAGATATTTCGCGCCGGGCGTGTACGGGACAGAGAGTGGGATCGTGTTGCCTTCAATTTTTGTGGCCCATCCCGCCATATAGCGGAACAGGTCGACAGCGAGTGGAACATCAGCTGCCTTGGCAATGCTGAGCGGCTTACCGTTGTCGAGGCTCTCGATGTAACCGAATTCTTCCGTGTGCTGTTCGAGCAAGTCGGCGAGTTTCCAGATCATGCGTCCGCGCTCGGAGGCCGTCATCTTTCGCCACGGGCCGTGATCGAAGGCATAACGAGCCGCCCTGACCGCGTGGTCAATATCCTCGCGATCACCTTCGGCGACATGAGCGAGCACTTCGCCAGTTGCAGGATTGTATGTTGGAAAAGTTTTGCCGGACGCGGAATTGACCCACTGTCCGTTGATTAACATCTTTCGAGGTTTGTCGATGAATTCTGCCACTTGCGGATGGATTTGCGTGGAGACTGCGATGCCCATAGTTCCTCCTTGGTCGACATGGACTTGCGAGAGAGAATGATGCCGGGCTGAATGATGACTGCGGGTATGCTAGCGCTGGAGAGAAACAAAAGCAACGCCGGGCGGTTGGGATAGTCGATGCGAAGAAGTGCAGATCAATTTCACGAATCGCGAGCTGCTATTCGCCGTACGGAACCCAGATATTCTTAACTTGGGTCGCGTGCTCCAGGAACCAGCGTCCCTCAGCAATTTTCGGGTCGAACCAATCGATGATTCGCCCTTCGTTGGTCCAGACCTGTTTCAAATTTCCAACCGACATGGCCTTCGCGGACGCTACAGTGGCTTCATCCCCATAACACCAGATGGCATCTACGTCGTCGTGTTCAGCGATGGTCTTGAGAAGTTGCGAAACGTATCCGGTAACGATGTTCACAACACCGCCAGGGAGATCACTTGTATCGAACAACTGATAAAGATCGCCCGTGATGAGTGGGTACTTTTCCGATGGAACTGCGATCACGGTGTTGCCCACCGCCAACAGCGGCAGTACAAGGGAGAGAAATCCCAACAACGGCGAATCTGACGGGCAAATCACTCCAACCGTGCCGATGGCCTCGTTCATCGCAATGGCAATGTTGCGGAAAGGCGGATTGTGAACGGCGCCATCAAACTTGTCCGCCCAAGACGCATAGGAAAAAATCCGTTCGATGCTGAGATCGACTTCTCTGTTTGCTTGCTTCTCTCCGACGATTGCCGAGAGGCGACTGGCGATTTCATTTCGTCGCTGCGCGAGATTTTCCGCGCAGTAATAAAGCACCTGGGCGCGATTGTGCGCAGTCGCCTTGGCCCACCCTTCGGCTTTGCGGGCGGCTTCCACCGCGTTGCGAATGTCTTTGTGATTTCCGAGCGGGGCTTCGCCGAGCAGCCTGCCATCGGAAGAACGCACTTCCATGCTGTACCCCGAGTCGGGACGAGCTTGTTTGCCTCCGATGTAAAGCTTTACGGTGCGGTCGATGGCAGGCGCGCTGGAGTCGGGCGTTTCATTCACTTGGGGAACGGCAGTTGAGTGCGCGGCAAGAAGTCTCGCAGCCTGCTTGAACCACTTCGGCTCCATGTATTCCAGCAAACCTTCTTTACCACCTTCGCGGCCATACCCGCTCTCGCGGTATCCGCCAAACCCGCAAGCTGCGTCGAATAAGTTGGTGCAATTCACCCACACGACACCGGCTTTGATCTGCGCTGCGACATGAAGGGCGACGCTGATGTTTTCGCTCCAAACGCAAGACGCGAGTCCATAGACGGTGTTGTTCGCGAGTTCTACGGCCTCTCGGGGTGTGCGGAACGTCATGGCTGCGAGCACGGGGCCAAAGATTTCCTGCTGCGCCACGATCGAAGTCGGATGCACATTGCTGAGCAGCGTCGGCGGATAGTAGAAACCGCGCGCGGGCAGCACGACTTCCGGCTGCCAGCAAGTTGCCCCGTCGGCGACACCTTGCGCCACCATTCGCTCGATCCGATCCAATTGGACCCGCGCGACGATTGCCCCGATATCGATAGCCTTATCGAGCGGAGGCCCGATGCGCAAGGTGCTCATGCGCTGCTGAATTTTAGAAATCAAAGTTTCCGCAATGCTCTCCTGCATCAGCAGTCGCGAGCCGGCGCAACATACTTGCCCCTGGTTGAACCAGATTCCGTCGACGAGTCCCTCCACAGCGCTGTCGAGATCTGCGTCCTCGAAAATGATGAAGGGAGACTTCCCGCCAAGCTCCAGGGAAAGACGCTTGTGGCTGCCGGCCGTTGCCGAGCGAATCGCACGACCGACTTCAGTCGAGCCGGTGAACGCGATCTTATCCACGTCGGGATGTTTGACGAGGGCTTCGCCTGTCGTCCCGTCGCCGGTGATGATGTTGACTACTCCGGCCGGCAAGCCGGCTTCCTGGCACAATTCGGCGAACAAGAGTGCGGTCAGTGGAGTGAATTCGGCTGGCTTCAAAACAACCGTGTTTCCCGTGGCAAGAGCTGGCGCGATCTTCCACGCCAGCATCAGGAGCGGAAAATTCCATGGGATGATCTGCCCAACAACTCCGCAAGGCTCGTGGTCGGGAAACTCCTGCTGCAACAATTGCGCCCATCCAGCGTGATAGTAGAAATGTCGCGCGACCAGGGGAATATCGATGTCGCGGCTCTCACGGATAGGCTTTCCGTTATCCATCGTTTCGAGGACGGCAAGCAGGCGCGAATGTTTCTGCACCAGGCGCGCGAGCGCGTAAAGATAGCGCGCGCGGACGTGCGGCGTAAGGGCTCGCCACTTCGCAGCAGCGCCGCGCGCGGCGCGAACGGCGGCATCCACGTCAGCCGCACCGCCTTGGGCAATGCCGGCCAGCTTTTCGCCGTTTGAGGGATCGAGCGTATCGAAATATTCGCCTGTCGCGGGTGCTTGCCATGCGCCATCAATAAAAAGCCCGAAGCGACGGCCGTGACGCTCCAGCCATGCAACCGCTTCCTTCGAATCCTCCGGAGCAGGTCCGTACTCCATGCTGACGAATTTTTCGGCAATGCTCATTCGATCTCGGCTCGTTTCTAGGAATCTACAGTATTGCGACTAGGCGATCGGATGGCGGTACTCCGCCGAATAGCGGCCCGTCGCGTAATGATCGAGTTGCCGTTCGATGTCTCCCAACAATCCGCTCGCGCCGAAGCGAAACATCTCAGCTCGCATCCATGAGTCTCCCAATTCCTCTTTCATCATCGCCAGCCAGTCGATGGATTGCTTGGCCGTCCGGATTCCTCCCGCGGGTTTGAAGCCAACAGCCATTCCGGTCTGCTGAGCATATTCGCGGATCGCGCGCACCATTACGAGACTCACGGGCAACGTGGCGTTGGTCGGCTCTTTTCCAGTGGATGTCTTGATGAAATCCGCGCCAGCCATCATGGCGACGACGCTCGCTCGCGCGACATTTCGCAGGGTCAATAAATCTCCGGTTCCGAGAATGACCTTCATGTGCGCTGCGCCGCAGGCCTGCTTGAACGCAGCAACTTCGTCATAGAGCGCCTGCCAGCGCCCTCCGAAGACATGAGCGCGGGTGATTACTACATCGATCTCGTGTGCCCCGGCTTCGACTGATCTACGAATCTCAGCCACGCGTTCAGAGAATGGCGAGAGACCAGCGGGGAATCCAGTGGAAACCGCAGCGACGTGGATGCCGCTTCCTTCGAGCGCGTGGAGCGCCGTCTCGACGAAAGTGTGATAAACGCAAATGGCCGCGACTTTGATCCCCAGTTCCTGGACCCCAAGTCTCTCTGCCAGTTCGCGCTGAATCGGTTGACGCCCCTTCGCGCACAAGCGCCGTACGCGCTCGTCCGTGTCATCGCCTGAAAGCGTTGTCAGGTCCATGCAAGAAATCGCCCGCAGAAGCCAGGCAGCCTGCCATTCCTTCTTTACGGTCCGCCTGGCGGTTTGCGACTGAGCGCGGCGCTCGACCGCGCTCGTGTTCACGCGAACTTCCTGCACCCAATTCAAGTCGAGAGGGATGCCTGCGTTGGGCAGGAGCGCTCGTCCCTGGAGCGATGCGATCGAGTTTGCCGCGTAAGGATCGCCGCTTGTGATCTGGCGCCCGCCGCCGCGCGCGAGGTTGGAGTGATCGTGATCGCCCGCCATTGTTGTGCCTTCGAGTGTGCGCAGCCCGGGAAGGGGAAACGCTATCTTGAATTGCAATTGTACGGCAGGCGCTGCGACAACGCGAGTTTCATGGAGGCGTTCGCATTCGGAACATCTTCGTACCAGAAACACGAACTCGTGGGCAGGGTTTACAATGGCGCACGATTCGCGAGTCCCAGCTATTCATCAAACTCATATGGCACGATCATCAAGTCGGGAGCCTGCAGTTTCCGCGAACATCCGGAAAAAACTGGAACAGGCGGCCACCAAGGTTATGAAAAACGCGCACGCTCCGTATTCGAACTTTCATGTGGGAGCGGCGATTCTGCTCACGAACGGGCGAATTTTTTCTGGATGTAATGTGGAAAATGCCTCTTACGGAATGACGAATTGCGCAGAGCGCACGGCTATCTTTTCGGCGGTCGCCGAATTAGGCCCGAAAATTGAGATTCGGGCCGTCGCGGTAACCAACGATCATGGCGTGGCCTGTTCCCCATGTGGGGCTTGCCGCCAAGTGATCTATGAATTCGGACCAGACGCGACTGTATTTTTCCAAGGTGTCAGCGGTCCCAAGCAGGCGCACATCACGGAACTTCTTCCGGAAGGATTTCGTCTCCAGTGAGCCCATCGAGTTCTTCGCCGCAAGCATTCCGCGCGATCGACGTCATCCGCAAGAAAAGGGACGCGATCGAATTGTCGCGCGAAGAGATTGAAGGACTCGTCAATGCCTATACCAAAGGCGACATCCCTGATTATCAAGTCTCCGCGTGGTTGATGGCGGTGGTGCTGCGTGGCATGACAAGACCAGAGACGGCGGCGCTGACCGACGCGATGTTGCGCTCAGGAGAGGTTCTTGATCTGTCTTCGTTGCCAGCGAGAAAGGTAGACAAGCACTCTACGGGCGGTGTCGGCGACAAGACTTCCCTGGTTCTTGCGCCACTGGCCGCGGCGGCCGGCGTTGCTGTCCCGATGATCAGCGGGCGAGGTCTCGGTCATACGGGCGGAACGCTCGACAAGTTGGAAGCGATTCCTGGTTTCAATGTGAATCTTCCAGTAGCAGAATTTCGAAGGCTGCTCGAAGTGTGTGGCTGCGCGATGATCGGGCAGACCGCGGAGATTGCTCCAGCGGATCGCAAACTTTACGCTTTACGAGACGTCACCGGAACAGTCGAGAGTCCATATTTGATCTGCGCTTCCATCATGAGCAAGAAGCTGGCGGAAGGAATCGACGCACTTGTGCTCGATGTGAAGACCGGCTCCGGCGCTTTCATGAAGAGCGAAAAGGATGCGGCGTTTCTTGCGGAGTTGATGGTGGAAACCGGCGAGCGGATGGGTAAAGAAGTCGTCGCGCTGATTACCGACATGGATCAACCGCTCGGAAACATGATCGGCAACGCGCTCGAGGTGGTCGAGGTCGTCGAAATATTACGCGGCTCCGGACCGCAAGACCTGCGCGAGCTCTGCATTGAGTTGGCTGGCTGGATGCTGCATTTGGGCGGCGCGGCGAAATCGGTCACAGAAGGAAAAGAGAAGAGCGCCGGCCTGATTGCATCGGGTCAAGCGTTAGAGCGATTCCGGCAGATGGTGGAATTGCAGGGGGGCGATCCGCGGATCGTCGATGATGCGAAGAGGCTTCCCCAGGCGCAGCACACGATGCAGATTCCGAGCCTTAAATCGGGCTACTTGTTTTCGATGCAGTGCGAGCATATCGGAACCGCATGCGTGATCCTCGGCGGAGGTCGTGAGCGGAAAGAAGATTCGGTCGACCCGGCGGTCGGAATTATCTTGCATAAGAAAGTTGGAGATCGAGTAGCCGCCGGCGAACCACTCGCGACGATTTACTACAACTCTGAGCCGAAAGCGGAGAGAGCGCGGCAACTCATCGTCGCTAGTTGCGAAATCTCCGAGTCTGCGCCATCGAAGAAGAGACCGCTTGTCCATAGAGTTATCGGAAAGTCCGGGGGAGCAAACTAAATGGGACGATTCACAGGAATTCTGGGCCTCCTGACGATGTTGGGGCTGGCGTACGTGTTTTCCACGAATCGTCGCGCGATCCGCGTGAAGACGGTCGCGTGGGGCCTCGGGCTGCAGATCGCGTTCGCCATTTTTGTGCTGCGGGTTGACGTTGGCCGTCGAATGTTTCAGGTCATTGGCGATGCCGCCAACAAGGTGCTCAGCTACTCGTTCTTCGGTTCCGAGTTTGTTTTCGGGCCGCTGGGTACGCAGGTCTCAAACGTCGGATTTATCTTCGCGTTTCAGGTTCTGCCGGTCGTCATTTTCATCTGCGCTGTTTTCGCAATTCTCTACCACGTCGGTGTCATGCAGATCGTCATTCGCATCGCAGCCTGGTTGATGATCCGCATCATGGGTGCGAGCGGCGCAGAGTCGCTTAACGTTGCGGCTAGTATTTTCATGGGCCAGACAGAGGCGCCCGTGACGATTCGGCCATTTCTTCCGGACCTAACGCGTTCCGAGCTCATGACAGTGATGACCAGCGGCATGGCGCACGTTTCCGGTTCGATCATGGCCGCGTATTTTGCATTCGGCGCCGAGCCAAGACATGTGCTCAGCGCGGTCATCATGACCGCGCCGGGAACGATCTTGGTCTCGAAAATGCTTGTGCCTGAGACTGAGCAACCCAAAACAGCCGGCACTGTAGTCATGAACCAGGAGGAAGAGGAGCGAGAGAAACACGAGAACTTGCTGGGCGCCATCGCGCGCGGCACCGGCGACGGTTTGCACATGGCTCTCAACATCGGCGCCATGCTGATCGCATTTATCGCGCTGATTCACCTACTTGACGGCATGATGGGTGGTATTCACAACCACCTAACCTGGTTTCCCGCTAGCATTGAAGGAATTCTCGGCGTGATCTTTTCTCCCATCGCCTGGGTGATTGGTATCGCACCGAAAGACTGCCGGGCCGTCGGCAATTTGCTCGGCACGCGCATGGTGCTGAACGAACTGGTGGCGTTTTCCATGCTCGGCCCGCAGAGAGCCACGCTCGATCCGCGCTCGTTCACGATTGCGACGTTCGCGTTGTGTGGCTTCGCCAATCTCAGTTCAATCGGAATTCAGATCGGCGGGATTGGAGCGCTGGCGCCGAGCCGCAAAGGCGATTTGGCACGACTTGGTTTTCGCGCGATGATCGCCGGCACGATGGCCAACCTGATGTCGGCCTCGATTGCAGGCATGTTGCTCTAAAATTGATTGACTCTATTTGTTTTCCAGAGAGGACTCTTCTTCGTGAAACGGTATTTGGTCGTATCGCTTGCAATGCTCTTGGTCGTGTTTTTTTATTTGGGCAGCGTCACTGCCGAATCGATACAGCGAGTCGTCATTGATACGGATCCTGGCATCGATGATGCAATGGCCATCCTGCTCGCGCTGAATTCTCCTGAGCTTAAGGTTGAAGCCCTGACCGTCGTTCCCGGAAACGTGGACGGACGTCAAGGTTTAGAGAACGCGCTAAAGATCGCATCGCTCGCCGGACGTTGCGACGTCACCGTTGCAGGCGGGGCGCAGCATCCTCTTAATCAAAAACTGATCACGGCGCAATACTGGCATGGTCCGAATGGTCTGGCGGGAGTCGAGTTGCCTACCTCGAAATGCAAGGCCGACTCGCGCTTCGGTCCAGATCTCATCATCGAACTGGTACACAAGTATCCGCATGAGATCACGCTGATTCCCGTGGGTCCGCTGACGAATATCGCCATAGCTATCTCCAAGGATCCCTCCATTGTTCCGCTGGTCAGAAACATCGTGATCATGGGAGGTTCGATCACCGGTGGCAATGTCAACGGCGCAGCCGAGGCAAATATCTACGGCGACCCTGAAGCTGCAGCGATTGTTTTCAAGGCCGGATGGATGGTCACGATGATCGGCTCCGATGTGGGAGAACGCACCCTGATTACCCGCAAGCACATCGCAGACTTGCAGTCTCACCGTGGCGCTGAGAGCGATTTTATCGCCAAGCTTGCGGATTTCTATCTCACTCGCTCGGAGAAGACAGGCTACTCTGGAGCGGCGATGTACGATCCTCTCGCGGTTGCAACCGCAATGGATCCGACCCTGGTGACGCTGAAGGATATGCACGTTGATGTGGAACTGAAGGGCGAATTCACGCGCGGCGAGACCGTCGGCAACCGCATGGGCTCAGACGAAAACAACGTGCTCCACGGCGATCACTACGAAATCGACGGCGTGGTTCCTTTGAAGCCGAATGCGCGCGTTTGCACGGCCTCAGACGCGGATCGTTTTCTGAGCCTATTCATTAGCCGCCTGAAGGGAAAATAATCTTCGGTCCGCTTTCAGCCGTTTGAGTGCGCCACCAGCAGAATCGCGAGCGCGTAGAAGACGAACATCAGACCAAGATAGACCTTGGCTCGCGAACCTGCGCCGGCGAACTCTTTCCATGCGAAGATCCCCCATAGAGCACCGACCATCGGCGCAGATTGACCGATCGCGTAGGAGATCGCGAAGCTCGTAGACTTACCTGCGACAACGTTGAATACCGTGCCGATGCCCCAGATTACTCCTCCCAGAAGACCCAATAGATGGCCGGAAGGAGCGGCGCTAAAGAATCCGCTGAAGCCCACGGGTTCTCCAGCGAGCGGTCGCTTCATGAAGTAAAGATTCCAGATAAAGCAAGAAAGGAGCGCGCCCAGTGTTAGAAAAACTGCTGAACTGTACGGCGTGAGAGGATTTCCGCGAGTGGCTCCGTAGGCAACAAAGGGATTCCATAATCCCATCAACACGCCCGAAACAATGCAGATGATGATGCTTTTGCGCGAGGCCGAACGGCCGCTACCCAGACTCCCAAATGCCTTTCCATCAAGGATGACCGCAATCAGCGCACAAACCACACCGAGACCCAGATACAGCGCGATCCCCTTGGGCTGCAGAATGTAGCTCAGCACTACGCCAACAACGAGCGCTATGCCGATCGAGACGGGAAGAGCGACCGCGAGACCCGCCATGTCAATCGCAGCGACGAGAAGAAGATTCGCAAGATTGAAAATAGCGCCACCAACCATCGTCCAGAGGATGTTCGAGGTATCCGCAGAGTGAACGTTATTCAGAAAGCTGGAGGAGTCGTTCCCAGTGCTTCCCATGGTGAAAGCGAGAACCAGAGAGATCAAAAAGATGCCGATTGCATAATCCCAGTAAAAAAGCTCGAATCGATAATTCTTGACGCCCTTGTACGTATTGGCCCACGAACCCCAGCAGATGGCGCTGGTAATCATCATCAACAGCGCAACAGTCAAACTCGGCGGCGTGAACATTTCGGTCTCCCTTGGAAAACGTGTAACTCTACACTGCTTTGCGGCGGGTCACAAGTCGGCTCGATGGATGCTGGTCTGCTATCCTTACGCGCGTGACTCGCACTTTCTTGATCGACACGGACACCGCTTCCGACGACGCCGTCGCTCTGATCATGGCTCTGCGCGCGCCGGATGTTCGCGTCGCTGCTATTACGGTGGTCGCGGGAAATGTTGATGTGCGTCAAGCGACGCGCAACGCCCTTTACACTGTTGAACTTTGCGGAGCGAGCGTTCCCGTTTACTCCGGCGCGGCCAAGCCTCTGCTTCGCTCTTACCAGAATGCAACCTGGTTTCATGGACGCGATGGATTGGGGGATCACGACTATCCCGCGCCGCGGCAATCCCCGGAATCCAAGCACGCCGTCGACGCCATCATCGAGACGATCGAAGCCAATCCTGGGCTTGTCCTCGTAACTCTCGGACCACTCACCAATGTCGCACTGGCTGTCTCGAGAAAGCCGGAAATCGCGGCGAAGGTCAGCCGTTGCGTCGTCATGGGTGGTAACCCGTGCTGCGAGGGCAACGTAACTCCAGCGGCCGAATACAACATCTGGGTCGATCCCGAGGCCGCCAGCATTGTCATGCGCAGCGGTCTTCCCATTGAGTTAATCGGTTGGCACCTGTGCCGCGGAGAGGCCATACTCCGCGGCGACGACATCAAGCACGTCGAGGGATTCGGAACCAAGCTTGCGCACTTCGCCATGGAATGCAACAGCCAAGCCCGTGTCGCGCTGAAAATTCAAACCGGCGAAGACGGAATCTGCCTGCCGGATCCGGTCGCTATGTGTCTCGCCCTGGATCCCACGGTGGGAGCAGATTGGAGCGCGCAATACGTTGAAGTGGAAACGCAGAGCGAACTAACGCGAGGAATGACTGTGGTCGACCGGCTCAACGTTGCCGACGACGAACGTAACCGCGCAGTGTGGGAGCCCGCGATCAAGAAGGGTCGCGCGAAAGTCTGCTGGACGATTGACAATCAGCGATGGAAGCAGGATCTCTACCGCGCGTTACGCTGAATCTTAGCCGTTGACCTGCGCATACGTTGCGCGCCGCAAGAATTGACCTTGACCAGCACGGCCGAAAAACTTATCGCCTTCCACAACGACGTTGCCGCGCGACAGAACGGCATCGGGCATGCCCGTTACTTCAATACCTTCGAACATTGAATAGTCCACGCGCATGTGATGTGTCTTCGCGCTGATGGTGTGTTTGCGCTTCGGATCGAAGATGACTAGATCGGCATCGCTTCCAACCGCGATCGTCCCCTTCCGTGGATACAACCCGAACAACTTTGCGGGAGTCGTCGAGACCAATTCCACGAAGCGATTGGCGCTGAAACGTCCGCCAGCGACACCTCCGGAATAAATGAGGCTCATGCGATGCTCGACTCCAGGGCCGCCATTGGGGATCTTTGTGAAGTCATCGCGCCCCAATTCTTTCTGTTCCTTGAAGCAGAAGGGGCAATGATCCGTTGACACGACTTGCAGGTGATCTCGCTTCAAGCCATTCCAAAGTTTCTCCTGATTCCACTTTTCGCGCAGCGGCGGAGTGAATACGTACTTCGCTCCTTCAAAACCGGGCGCATCCATGTTCTCGAGCGACAGGTACAAATATTGAGGGCAAGTCTCGGCGTAGACAGGAAGGCCGCGGTCCCGCGCCTCGCGCACTTTCTCGAGTGCGTCATTACAACTCAAGTGGACGATGTAGATCGGGGCGCCAGCCATCTCGGCGAGCGCGATAGCGCGCGCGGTGGCTTCTGCTTCCGCAGTTGTTGGCCGAGTGAGCGCGTGATACTTCGGGGCTCTCTTTCCCTCCGCGAGCGCTTGCTGCACGATGACGTCGATCGCGCTTCCGTTCTCAGCGTGCATGCAAACCAGGCCGCCATTTTTTGACGTTGTCTGCAACGCTTTGAAGATGCTGCCGTCATCGAGCATGAAGATGCCGGGATACGCCATGAAAAGTTTGAAACTGGTCACACCCTCATGAACGAGATCGTTCATCTCCCCCAGCTGTCCACCGGATACGTCCGTAACGATGCAATGGAATGCATAGTCACAAACGGCTTTGCTCGAAGCTTTGCCCATCCATGTGTCGAAGGCCTGGCGCAATTGCTGGCCTTTGTACTGGATGGCGAAATCGATGAGCGTTGTCGTGCCGCCGAATGCGGCGGCGCGCGTGCCGGTCTCAAAATCGTCGGCGCTCGTGGTACCTCCGAACGGCATGTCGAGATGAGTGTGGACGTCGATGCCTCCGGGCAGCACGAGGCGGTCCGTCGCATCTAACACCTTGGAGGCGTTCTCGAGCGGCAGGTCCGATCCGATCGCGGCGATCTTGCCGTTCGCAATCGCAACGTCTGCTCTATATGTGTCCGTCGCGGTCACCACGGAACCGTTTTTGATAATTGTGTCGAAGCTCATGAAGACCTCCGTCGCTGTCCGGAATGAGAAGAGAACTATGCTACACTGCCGCCCTTTAGTTCTTCACGATCAGCTTCCCGGACTTCTTCGCGAAAGGGACCAGCCATGCATTTCGGTATTACTTTAAAACCCGATATCTCAGTCGAGCGCATCGTGGGCTTGACGCGTCAGGCAGAAAGCGCCGGATTCGAATACGGCTGGATCTTCGACTCCCACGTGTTGTGGAAAGAATGTTATCCGCTGCTGACGCTGATGGCGACGAACACGCAACGGATGCATCTGGGAACGTGCGTTACCAATCCCGCAACACGGGATATGACTGTAACGGCGAGTCTATTCGCAACACTGAATCTCATTTCTGACGGACGGATGGAACTTGGCATTGGCCGCGGCGATAGTTCGCGACGCGTGTTAGGGAAAAAGCCGGTGAGTTGGTCGCAACTGGAAGCGTCGGTCAAAGAATTTCGCGATCTCACTTCCGGCAACGAAGTCCTGCATGACGGACAGCCGACGCGTCTCACGTGGGCGAAAACTCCTCCTCGCGTCTGGATCGCGGGATACGGGCCGAAGGTGCTTCATATGGCTGGCAGAGTGGCCGACGGTATCATTCTGCAGTTCGCCGATCCCGCGTTGATCTCGTGGTGCACGGGCTTTGTGAAAGACGGCGCTCGATCGGCCGGACGAGATCCAAGTCAGATAGAAGTGATGGCGGCAGCACCGGTATGGGTTTCGGACGATCTGAATGTCGGTCGCGAGCGAGTGCGGTGGTTTCCGGCGCTTGTGTCAAACCACGTCATGGATTTGATCCGGCAATACAAACCCGAAGATCTTCCACCAGAGCTGACATCGTACGTGCAAGATCGCGGGCACTACGATTACCAGCACCATTGCGAAGTCGATAGCGACAACGCGAACTTCGTTTCAGACGAGGTCGTCGATCGATTCTGCCTGCTTGGGCCGCCCGTTGCCCATCACAAGAAACTGCGCGAGCTTGCCGCTGCCGGCGTGACGCAGTTCAACATCTATCTCATGTGCGGGGATGAAGAGCAGAATCTAGAGTCGTATGAAAAAGACGTGCTGCCTGAATTCCTGAAAGCAAAAAGGATTTAGTGCCGGTTCTATGCAGCCGCGGTCGGCGTTAAAGCACGTTGCCCCTGAAAACGCATCAGGCCGTAGTACACAATGAACGAGACTGCGAACCCGACAAACCATGAATAATCGTAGAGGGCGCGAAGAGAGGGAACGCCCAAGCCTGCAAGTGCCGTGCCCGCTCCCAATGCCAGCGCCAGGACTGCGTTCCAGTTAAATCCGTGGCGATATTCGTAGAGGCCGCCTCTAAGGTAGAGATCGTCTACATTCAACACTCGCCGCCGGATGATGAAGTAGTCGCAAATCATGATTCCGGCCACGGGCCCGAGAAATGCCGCATAACCGCCCAGCCATCCGAGGATGAAAGTCCGGTAATTCGACAGCAGCCTCCATGGCATCATGGCCACGCCCATAAAGCAAGTGATGATGCCACCGGTCCGAAAGTTAATTCCTTGCGGCCACAGGTTGGAGAAATCATTGGCAGGCGATACAACGTTGGCGCCGATGTTTACGTTCAGCGTGGCGAGAAGAATCGCGACCAGGGAGATGACTACAGCGATAGGCGAATGAAAGCGGCTGAGCAGTTGGACGGGATCCCAGATGGCTGTTCCGTAGATCACCACAGTCGCAGAGGTAACGACGATCCCCACAAATGCGTATAGCGTCATCGTGGTTGGAAGTGCCAGAGCCTGACCAATAACCTGCTCCCGCTGGTTGCGAGCGAAGCGCGTGAAGTCAGGAATATTCAGCGACACGGTCGCCCAGAAACCGACGGTTCCGTTCAGCGCAGGAATTAGAAACTTCAAGAAATCGGGAAAAGTTGTAAAACGAGACGGAACCGAAAACATCGGACCGAATCCTCCCGCCGCGTGATAGGCCCATCCCAACAAGAGCAGTCCCACGGCGAGTAGAACCGGTGCGCTGATGCCCTGCAACATCCGGATGTATTCGATTCCTTTGAGTACGACCAGGAGGTTGATCACCCAAAAGATAAAGAAGCAAACGGCCGCACCGTGCGGAAAGTTTTTCCACGAAGGGACGAGTGTCGCTAGCAACGTGCTGATCGCTTCGCCACCAATCCAGGCCTGGATACCAAACCATCCACACGCGACCAGCGCCCGCAACACAGCTGCAATATTCGCGCCGAGCACGCCGAACGACGCTCGAGCCAAGACGGGGAAGGGAATTCCATACTTCGCGCCGGGGTGAGAATTCAGCAGCATGGGCGCCAGCACGATGACGTTTCCGATGAAGATAGTTGCGACCGCTTGTCTCCAATTCATCCCGCCTTGGATCAAGCTGGCCGCCAGCATGTAAGTGAGAATGTTCACGGACATCGAAATCCAGAGAGCGGCGAAGTTGTAGGTTCCCCAATGCCGTTGCTCCGCGCTCGCCGGGGCGAGGTCGTGGTTGTACAGTGGGCTGGATTCGATTCGGGCGCGGAGTTGAGTGGAATCAGGAGTCGTCATCAGTCTCTAGAGGCCGAACCTGCGTCGATCAGTCGGCAGCGGCCGAGCTTGCACTCTGGCTGGTGATCGGGCCGTAACTTTCCGGCCGGCGGTCACGAAAGAACTGCCAGACTTTGCGTACTTCGGCAATCATGTCGAGATCGAGATCGGCGACGACTACTTCGTCCTTATCGCGGCTCGCCTGCGCAATGATCTTGCCTCGCGGATTGCAGAAGTAACTCTTCCCGTAAAATTCGCCGATGCTCCACGGCTTTTCAACGCCCACGCGATTGATCGCGCCGACAAAGTATCCGTTCGCAACCGCATGAGCGGGTTGTTCCAGTTCCCACAAGTATTCGGACAAACCGGCAACTGTCGCCGATGGATTAAACACAATCTCCGCACCGTTCAGTCCGAGAATGCGCGCGCCCTCAGGAAAGTGCCGGTCGTAGCAGATGTACACGCCGACGCGTGCATATTTTGTCTCAAACACCGGATAACCCAAATCCCCGGGCGTGAAATAAAACTTTTCCCAGAACCCAGGGTGGCAGTGGGGGATGTGATGCTTGCGGTATTTGCCGAGATATTTTCCGTCCGCGTCGATAACCGCAGCAGTATTGAAGTACACGCCCGGCATGTGTTCTTCGTAAACTGGAACGACGATCACCATCTTGTGCTTGGCCGCAATTTTCTGCATGAGTTGCGTGGTCGGGCCTTCCGGCACGCGCTCGGTCAGTTCATACCAGCGAGCGTTCTGTTCCGCGCAAAAATAAGGACCGTAGAAAAGCTCTTGCAAGCAGAGGATCTGTGTCTTCTTGCGCGCCGCCTGATCAATAAGCTTCATATGCTTGTCGAGCATGGCCTTGCGGATTTTGTCGAGCGGGCGCTCGGTGCTGAGCGCGTTGCTGGCTTGAATCAAGGCGCACCGGACAATGCGGGGCATGGCATCCTCCACGACTCAGTCTAGAGGAACGAAACTATAGCAGAATCGTTCCCCCCACTCATCCGATGACGATCCATGCCGTTGACACGGCGCTGCGTGCTGAATAGACTCGGCCTTCCAGTCCGGAACAACACCTAACGATCATGGCGAAGCGCCCTCGAATTGCAGTAGTTGGCAGCGCGAACATCGACCTCACAACCTTCAGCGACCGGTTCCCAAAGCCTGGTGAAACGATCTTTGGCCAGAGGTTCGACTTGGGATTCGGAGGCAAGGGTGCGAATCAAGCGGTCGCCGCGCGCCTCTGCGGGGCGGAAGTATTTATGGTCGCACGTGTCGGCAGCGACTTATTTGGTCCGGCGACCATCGAAAACTTTCGCAAACAGGGAATTGATCCCACTCATGTCAAGCAGGTAGAGGGTTTGTCGAGCGGCGTAGCTCCGATTTTCGTCGAGCCGAACGGGCAGAATCGCATCCTCGTGGTGAAGGGAGCGAACGATGCTCTGAAGCCGGCCGACGTGGATGAAGCCGCCGAAGTGTTGAAAGCGGCCGACTGCATCGTCTTGCAGTTCGAGATTCCGGTCGAAACGGTTTATTACACGATCGCGTTTGCCCGCAAGCACCGAATCCGGTGCATCCTAAATCCTGCGCCCGCCCAGGCGATCGATATGGCAGCTTTGAAGGGTCTCGATTACTTCGTTCCTAACGAAAGTGAGGCCGAGACGATTACGGGCTCTCCGGTTAAGACGGTCGACGATGCGAAGAAATGCGCCGAAAAATTATTGGACGGCGGAATTCGACGCGTAATTATCACGCTAGGGGCGAACGGATCTCTGCTGGCAAGCAGTGAAGGCCACGAACACGTACCTCCGTTCTCAGTTAACAGCGTCGATAGCACCGGCGCGGGCGACGCTTTCATCGGCAGCTTCGCGGTGTTTCTCGGTGAGGGCGTTCCCGAGAAGGAGGCCGTTCGTCGCGCGAATCTTTATGCCGGTCTGTCTACGACCGGCGTTGGTACTCAAAAATCGTTTTTCGACCGGGCGCGTTTTGATAGTGAATGGTCGAAGCGGTCGTGAAACATTCGCCCTGAGTTTTGTGCGGATTGAACATTTGCGGTTGAAGGTCTCTCCGTGTGTCCTCAGTTTCTCGACCGTCGCGGAGGTTAAGACCGTGAAATTCACAGGGCAGTAACAATGGCTCTCTCTTTCTGCGCTGCGACATGGTCGCCTTCCATACGAAAATTCTTGACTTACCGTAGATAAGCAATTTATAAGCCGTGTCTGCGGTCGGGTAGACCTCCCAGACTTCACGGGAAGGGGGAGGCTCTTTTTCTTTTTGGGGCAGACCGCCGAAAGGCAACCGAAATGTCGAGTAAAAAGACGCTCTTTGCGTTGTATTGTTGCGCGCTGATAAGCCTGTTAACTCCGCTTCTTTATGGCCAGACGACGGGAAGTTTCGCAGGCACGGTTTCAGACAATTCGGGCGCAGTCGTTGCGGGAGCGAAAGTTACGGTAACGTCCCAGGAGACGAACATTTCTCGTGACGCCAAGAGCGACGACTCAGGGCACTATATTGTGCCTCTACTCGGCGTCGCCGACTACACTATCAAAGTCGAAGCCTCCGGTTTCAAGGTTTCTGAAGCAAAGGATGTGCGCCTCCAGATCGACGAGCATCGCGAACTCGACTTCAAGTTGGTTCCTGCCTCGGTCAGCACCAGCGTCGAAGTCAACGCAACGGAAGTTGCAGTGCAAACTTCGAATCCCACCCTCGGGCAAGTGATTACGTCCCAAGAAGTGTCAGAACTTCCGCTGAATGGACGCGACTTCGTCCAACTGGCGACGCTAACTCCAGGTGTGACGCAGGAGACGAATCCCAACAGCTTCTTCAACGGCGGTCCCAGCAGCGAAGTTTCGGCACGCGGAACGTATTCTCTTTCCGTCGGCGGCTCGCGCGCTCAGAGCACCGACTGGCTCCTCGACGGTGTCGACAACAATGAGTTGACTGCCGGCGGCATCGCGATTCTGCCTTCGATCGACGCCATCAATGAATTCAAAGTCCTGACCTACAACTACTCCGCGGAGTGGGGTACGCGTGCGGGCCCGACCGTCCTGGTGACGACGAAGTCCGGTTCCAACCAGTGGCACGGATCGCTGTTTGAATTCTTCCGCAATACCAAGCTGGACGCCCATACGTACGACTTCGGCATTCCTTCTCCGAAGGAGCAGTTCAACCTGAATCAGTTTGGCGGCGCCCTGGGCGGCGCAATTAAGAAGGACAAAACATTCTTTTTCCTCGACTACCAGGCTAAGAGGCAGCGGCACGGAGTTCCGTTCTCCGGCATTGTTCCGACCTCGGCGATGATGGCTGGTGATTTTACGCAGGATCCACTCGGGCTGACTCGAGGTATTCCGCATCCACAGTACAACAATCAGATTGCCTTCCCGAACTTGGTCAACCCATATACGGGCGGTCCATTCCAGTGCGACGCCTCCGGAAATCCTCTTCCAACTTCGGACGGAACGCAGGCTCTAGGCACGGCTTGCAACAAGATACCGACCGCACTCGCGGGCAGCGGCGGCATGGCTGATCCCGCCGGCCTGGCAATGATCAACCTTTATCCTCAAAGCAACGCGAGTAACCCACAGTTAGGCATCAACTTCACAAGCACCCCTGTAAGAAAGCTCAACGAAGGTGAGTTCGATATTCGCCTTGACCACAACTTCTCCAGCAAAGACTCGATGTTCGCCCGCTTCAGCTACGACCAGGCTGTTTCGTTTGTTCCGGGCGGTTCGCCGGGCTTCGCCGAAGCTGGAGCATTTGCCAGCACTCAGGACATCACCAACCACGGCCGGAACCTGGCTGTCTCCGAACAGCATATTTTCTCCTCCAATACGATCAACCAGTTCACGGCTGGATTTAATCGAATCTTCAATCACATCTCGTCGTTCGGCACCGGTACCTGCGAAGCGGCAAAACTTGGAATACAGGGCGCCGATCTTGGCGCTGCCTGCGACAGCATCACTGGCTACCCCGCAAGTCTCAACCAGTCGTCCAAGGACTGCGTTGGCTGCGGACTGAGTTCCACGCAGCTTACCGGCTACTGGTCGCTCGGAGATCGTGGTTTCTCTCCGTTCCAAGGTGGAACCAACGTGTTCTCCGTGTCCGATGCGATCGACGTGATTCGCGGCCGGCACCACTTCACGTTTGGCGGCGGGATTCGCGCCAACCAGATGAACGTTTTGACCAACGGTTTTGGTGATGGATATTTCCTGATGTTCGGCGGATCCGGCTCGTTTACTGGAGATGACGCTGCCGATCTCATGCTTGGGCAGGTGGGCGGTTCCATTCACGACCAGACCTTCCTCGGAGCCACGACCGGACGCCGTTGGAAGATGTATCGTCCGTTTGCAGAAGATGAATGGCGTGTTACCGACAGCCTAACCCTTAGCTTGGGTTTCGCATGGTCTTTGACAACTCCAATCACTGAAGCTCAGGGACGTCAAGCGAACTTCGACTACACGACCGGACAATATTTGATCGCTGGCTCGGCGCCGGGGATCAGCGGCTGCACCAACTGCGTGCGCACCGGAGGAAATGTGGGCGTTCAGTTCGACAAGACGGCGCTTGAGCCCCGCATCGGCATTGCCTGGAAGCCCTTCGCCGACGGAAAGACTGCTGTTCGCGCCGGATACGCGATTTATCACGACTCGGCGTGGAGTCAGGGGGCGCAAGGTCTCTGGCAGAACCCGTCCTACTACGCCGAAGTCGACAACTTCAATTATTTCCCGGGAGCCCCTTGTCCCTATGCAAACGCCTTGTCTGCGGCGCCGCAGAATTGCGGATTGCAGCTTAGCTTCCTGCAGCCAAGTCTGTCGCCCATCCTGTCCCCTCCGAACCCGGATAGCTTCACGGGAACGATTCAAACTCAACCCCTAAACTTCAAGCAGGGAATGGTGCAACAATTTAACATCAACTTCGAGTACCAATTGCCGGGCGAAGTAGTTGTGACCGCCGGTTATGCTGGGGCTCGCAGCACACACATCCTCAACGACGGCCTTAACCAGAACATCGGTTCTCCGACGGCCTGCGCCGGAGGGCCAAACGCGCAGCCTGGTTACACGCTGGGGTGCGGTCCGGGCGGAACTTATTTTCCTGCTCCGTACGGCGAGTTCACCTCCATTGATAACAACAGTGACAACGGCCGGGCTCACTACGACTCCTTCCAAGTCAAGGCCGAGAAGAACGCGCGGCACGGGCTTTATGCACTGTTGAGCTATACCTATTCGCGAGCGTTCGATTCTGGTTTTCCTGATGGGGTAGGTACGCTTCCCGGTGCCATGTACTGGCCACTGCCCGGGACTCAGAAACTGGATTGGAGCCTTTCGCAGATCAATCTCAACAACCAGTTCACCGCCAGCGTTCTCTATGATTTGCCGTTTGGCAAAGGGAAGAAATTCGGAAGCGGCTGGAATGGTGTGACCGATGCGGTTTTTGGGAATTGGAAGTTGAATGTAATCGAGAAAGCGACATCCGGGTTCCCGCTGTTCGTGGTCGCTAGCAACAACGGCAACTTCAGCGGTTCCGGTGTGAACTTCGCATGGAACGGCAACAGCTTGAACCGCCCAAATGAAGTTGGCAATCCGAACGTCGGCGGTCCGGAAGGTGGAAGGACTGACTGCCCGGCGCAGGTTCATACTCTCCAGAATTGGTTCAACCCCTGCGCTTTCGCGGACGCTCCGCTAGGTGAACTCGGGGACGCGTCGCGGGCGCCGTTGTACGGACCTCGCTTCGTGAACACGGATTTTTCCGTGATCAAGGACTTCCCGCTTTCTTTCCGAGAAGGCACATTCGTTCAATTCCGCGCGGAATTCTTCAACCTGCTCAACCATCCCCACTTCTTCTTGCCGGGCACCAGTGCCGCTTCCATGCAAGATGTGGACAGTCCGTCCACGTTCGGAGTGGTGAACAGCACTTTGAATGACCCCAGATTCATTCAGTTTGCCCTGAAACTGATCTTCTAGGGACGAGTTGATAGGCCAGATTCACGTGGGCAGGCTGAGCGATGCTCAGTCTGCCCAAGTTTTTGCGTCACCATTTTCGAAGGGAGAACTTCATGCCACAGATCCGCAAGGCGAGGACGTTCCTTCTGCTAGTCGTTTTATTGGCTTCGTTAGCGTCAGCGCAGAAGATCAAAGTCATCGTCGATCAGGATGCCCGCGGTCCTGGAACTAGCGATCAGCAGGCGATTCTCGTATTCCTGCAGTCAGAGAAATTCGACGTCTTAGGCATCACCACGGTCAGCGGCGATCAGTGGGTGAAGGAAGAGACCCAGCATGTGCTTCGTCTTCTGGAAATCTCCGATCGTACCGACGTCCCCGTTTACCAGGGCGCGGTGTTCCCGCTGATCAACTCGAAGGAGGAGTCCGAACGATGGGAGGCAATGTACGGCAAGTTCGAATACAAAGGCGCATGGACCGACAATTTCAAAGCGAATCGCTCCATCATTTTCGAAATGCCGTACCACGACCCCGACGTTGTTCCAACAATGCCGGAAGGTGAGCCTCATCTTGAAGCCCACCCGGGGACTGCCGCTGAGTTCATCATTCAGATGGTGCACAAGTATCCCGGAGAAGTCGTGCTCTGGGCAGGCGGACCGCTGACGAACTTCGCTCTGGCTCTGAAACTGGACCCGTCGGTCGCTACTCTAGCCAAAGAGTTTGTGCTGATGGGCGGCGGTCTGTACGCCGACAAAGGCGCGATCGACAAGGGTGCCATCGATGCGCGGCGCGAGTTTAACTGGTGGTTCGACCCGGAAGCGGCGCGGATCGTTCTGCGCGCGCCCTGGAAGAAGATGACGATCACTCCGATCGACATCTCCGTGAAAACCCGCTATACGACGGAGATGAAGGCGACTATCGCGAAGGCGGGTACGCCTATCACGCAGTATTTGGATAAATACTCTTTGCCCGGCTACATGTGGGACGAAATTGCGGGCATCGCCCTCATCGATCCCTCGATCATCACGGGACAGAAAAAGCTGTACATGGATATCGATATCGATCACGGCGCGAGCTACGGGAAAACGCTATTTTGGGATGCGTCGGCTACCGTTCCGCCATACGAGCGCCTTGCGAATGTACAATTCGACATCGATGCCGAGAAGTTCTACAAGATCTATACGGACTTGATGACCCGGCCTCCGGGCAAGAAGTAAGAATGTAGAAGCGTGGCGCTTTCAGGCCAAAAACGTAAATCGAAAATGAAATCCTCTCTGTTCTCGTTGCTTTTGATTGCTACGCTGTGCTCCGCCCAACCGCGGCGCAAAGTCATCATCAACGAAGATTGTTCAGGCCCCGGCGGAAGCAATATGCAAACCCTGCTATTGCTGATCCAGTCTCCACAAGTCGAAGTGCTCGGGATCACCGTCGTCAGCGGAGATCAGTGGCGCGATGAAGAGCTAGCGCACACGCTGCGTTTGCTAGAGATCATCGGCCGGACCGATATCCCGGTAGTTCCCGGAGCCGGTTTTCCTCTGGTTCGCACGCGCGAGGAATCTCAACTCTGGCAGGAGCACTATGGCAAAGTCGCGTATGCAGGGGCTTGGGACGACCGCTGGTGGCACGAATCGTCAGTCGTGCCCCCTCTTCCAGAGGGCACCCCCACGACGAAGGCCGCCGACGAAGATGCCGCCCACTTCCTGATCCGCATGGTCCGCAAGTACCCGCATGAAGTGACCATCTACGAAGGTGGCCCGATGACCAACACGGCGCTCGCGATCGCTCTCGATTCCGCATTTCCCGAACTAGCCGAAGAGTTGGTGTTTATGGGTGGAAGTCTCAGTCCAGAGACGGATAATCCGGAGTTTCTTAACAATCCGAGGCACGAATTCAACTTCTGGTTTGATCCCGAAGCGGCCGCTGTTGTATTGCGCGCGCCGTGGAAAAAGATTGTTTGTACGCCGACCGATGTTTCGGTCAAAACTCACATGACTGCCGCACTGGTTAAGGAGATCGAAGCCAGTGGAACTCCGACGGCTCGTTACATTGCCAAGTTCGCGATGTTGACTGCCGGCGCCGACATTATGTGGGACGAACTTGCCGCAGCCGCGTGGATCGATCCGTCGATCATTACGAAAAGTGAAAGTCGCTACATGAGCGTCGATCTGGACCATGGCCCCGGATACGGAAACACGCTGACTTGGTCCGCCACCAACCCTCCGCACCCGGCCACACAAAAAGTCGAAATTCAGTTCGATCTCAATGCGGACAAGTTCTATCGCATGTTCGTAACCCTTATGACCGCGCCGACTCCGCATTGAATGCCCGCCGTTGGCGCTGGCCGGAAGAACGGCATACAATAAAAGTTTGCAATTCTTGGAATATGTCTCCTATACCTGACGATCTCTGCACAGTAAAAGACGACATGATCGCCTTCATCGAAGGCCACGGCATGCGCCGTTTTCACGGCTTTGTGGACTACGAAGAGGTTCAGTGTGTCATGTGGGATACCGGGGACAACCCCGACGGCTGGAAAGATTTCGTCGAACTCGCGAAAGCTGCTGGCGCGCCTTTTCTGACGATGCATGCCTGGACTCTCGAGCGCACCGAGCTCGACGAGATGGTGCAACGGCTCACAAACTCCGAATTCACCGACGGAGACGATGTGGAAGACGCTCGCTGGCTCCGTGCCCACGTCGGCAAGGTTGGATATCTTCAGCTCGGATGGGCCTATCAGGGATCGATGTTCCTCTGCGAGGTCAGCACAGAATGGTATGAACGCTACCAACACCTGCTCGAGGTGTCGGACGAATTCGGCGGCCTCACCATGGACGAACCAGACCAGGACGAAGAAAACTAGCCTCGATCTCCATAGTAAACTTCTTCATACTTGTCATCCTGAGCGAAGCGCAGGATGCAGTTTGCTGCCGAATGCAGAGATCCTTCGCGCAGAAAACGCGCGCAGGACGGCGGTCTTTTTCTATGCGATGGCTTCAAAGGCCGACAGACGAATCGCTAGCTGGGCCCCTGATCGCCGGACTCCGCACCGATCCGGCTCTTCGCGGAGCCACCAATGCAGCACATATTCTGGCGCCCCTGTTAGTCCGCCGCGGAATTACTGACCCGGACGCCGCGCAACGTTTTCTGACACCTTCGATTGCTCATCTCCACTCTCCGGAACAGATGACCGGCCTGCGCGCCGCCGTCGATCGCCTCGCCGCCGCGATCGAACGCAAAGAGCCAATCCTCATCTACGGGGATTACGACGTCGACGGCACCATGGCGGTCATCATCCTGAAGACCGCGATCGAGCTCTGCGGCGGCACGGCAGACTTCCACGTCCCACACCGCATTCGCGAGGGCTACGACATGCGCGACGACGTGATCGAACGCGCCGCCGCCGCTGGCATTCGCCTGATCGTCAGCGTCGACATGGGTATCCGCGCCTTCGCTCCCGCCGAAACGGCGCATCGGCTCGGCGTCGATCTCATCGTGACCGACCATCACCTGCCCGGTCCCGACGGCGTCCCCAATGCGTTGGCTGTCATCAATCCGAATCAGAGAGGCTGCGAATATCCTTACAAGCAGCTTTGCGGAGCTGGAGTCGCCTTCAAACTTGCGCAAGGACTGATGCAGCGCCGCCTCGACTCAAAAGACCAGAACAAGCTCTTGCTTTCGTTCATGAAAGTTGTGGCGATCGCGACCATCGCGGACGCTGTCCCGTTAACTGGAGAGAATCGAGTCTTTGCCTCGCTGGGCCTCGACGCATTGCGGCGCGCGGTCAATCCGGGCCTCAAGGCACTGCTGGAAGCGGCGCAGATTTCTGCGAACCGTCCGCCTACTTCGGGTGAAGTCGGTTTCCGCATTGCTCCCCGCATCAACGCCGCTGGCCGCATGGACGTCGCGCGCGATGTCATCGAACTTTTCAGCGTGAAAGATCCGGCACGCGCTCGCGAGCTGGCAGCCAAACTTGATCAGCTAAACACTGACCGCCAGGAAGAAGAGCGAAGGATACTCCGCTCTGTAGAGGAGCGATTCGCCGGCGATCCCACCTTGTGTGACTCCTTCTGCATCGTCGTCGACGGCGACGGATGGCATCGCGGCGTCATCGGCATCACCGCGACACGCATCGTCGAGCGCTATAACCGGCCGACGGTTGTCATCTCTCGCGAAGGAGAGGAAGCGTTCGGTTCGGGCCGGTCGATTCGAGCGTTCCATCTGCTCGAGGCGATCGAGTCGTGCGGAAGTCTGTTTTCCCGCTATGGAGGCCATTCTCACGCCTGTGGCTTCGCCATGCCGACCGCCAATGTCGAAGAACTTCGCAAGCGGCTGGACGAGTTCGCACGCACCCGGTTGACCCATGCGGACTTCGATCCGGTTCTCGATCTCGACGGAGAGCTGAATTTGACCGACGTTACGCACGAACTGTTCCGGGCGCTCGAACTTCTTGAGCCGTACGGTATGGGCAATCCCGAGCCCATTTTCTCCGCACGCTGGACGGAACTGGCTGCGCCTCCGCGAATTCTCAAGGAAAAGCACATCAAGCTGAAACTAAGGGCCGGGCAACCGCCGAGCCAAGCGGTTCAAGAACAACCGGAATCGGCTCCCTCTGAGCTCGCTACCGCCGCCGTTTTGGCCACCCCGCGCTGTCATCCCGACGGCGCAACCATCCGGCGCAGCGAAAAAAAGATCGCAAGTGTAGAAGGCCACGCCGTTCCTCCAGACGGAAGCTGGGAGCTGAGAATGAAAGTTGTCTTCAACACTCTGGGCTGGAACATGGCTGAGCGGCTACAGCAACGGCCGCTCCTGGCGGGCGATCGAGTCGACATCGCGTTTACGATCGGGAAGAACGACCACCCTGAGTATGGCGGTCTGGAACTTTCCCTGCGCGATTTCAAACCGCCCGCCGAATGACTCGAACGTGGTTCCGGCGCTCCCGATTTCTGGCTGTCATCACTCCCCCGTTGTAGAATCGCCGGTTCTCGCAAACGGAGGTGGACGTGCCTCGCTCGATTCTGCTCCTCGCAATTGCTTGTCTCACCTGCAATTCGTTCGCACAGAACAAAACCGATCAGGCCAAGATCACCCGGCCCCAAGCTTCCGCCGAGGCCTCACCTGACTCGTCGTCTCGTCTGCCCGTAAAGCGGGTCGTGCTGTACAAGAACGGAGTCGGCTACTTCGAACACACTGCGCATGTCCACGGCACGCAGGATCTCAGCATCGATTTCACCACCGCTCAACTGAATGACGTCTTGAAATCACTGACTGCAGTGGACCTCGGTGAAGGCCGGGTCTCGTCTGTTCGCTACAACTCCATTGCGCCGCTGGACGAGAGGCTGAAGTCGCTTCGCCTGCCATTTGGCGAGCAAATCACCCAGGCCGAATACCTGACTGCACTGCGCGGTGCGCGGGTCGAAGTTCGTAGTGGCGCAGCGTCTGCAACCGGCCGCCTGTTGAGTGTGGAGAAGGTTCGTCGGCAGCGCGCGAAGGACGATTTCGAAGATGTCACTACCTTTTCCATCGTGACCGATGCGGGAGAGATGAAGAACTTCGACCTCGGCGTTGGAACATCTGTTCGAATTGCCGAGCGTGAACTCACCGATGAAGTTGGCCGCTATTTCGGCCTGATCAGTTCCTCCCGCGCTCGCGATGTGCGGCGCATGAGCTTCACCGCCTCAGGCACCGGTGACCGCGACGTTTTCGTCAGCTATATCAGCGAAGTGCCGGTCTGGAAGAGCACGTATCGCATTCTTTTCCCAGAAAAGCCGAATGAGAAGCCACTGTTGCAGGGTTGGGCGATCGTCGACAACACGATTGGTGAAGATTGGAAGGATGTGCAGCTCTCACTCGTGGCGGGGTCTCCGCAGTCCTTCGTTCAAGACATTTCACAGCCGTTCTATGCACGACGGCCCGTCGTTGCGCTTCCTGAGTCCGTTATGCTGACGCCGCAATCGCATGAGGCGACTCTCGAGCAATACGCGAAGCTGTCGGCAGCACCTCCTGTTCTTTCGCAAGCGATGACGAGTCTGTATGGCGTCGTCAAGGATCCATCCGGAACTCCGGTTCGCGGCGTACGAGTAACCGTTCGCAACGAAGAGACTGGTTCATCTCAGGTGACAGCGACGGATGCAAAAGGAGCCTATCGCTTCAACGACATTCAGTCGGGAAATTCGGCGCTGTTTGTTTCGGCCACCGGCTTTCAGCGATTCAATCTGGCCAACATCTATCTCGGTATCGGCCGAAACAATGAGATCGACGCGACTTTGAATCCGGGAACCGCGAATGAAACAGTTGAGGTCCGGGGAGAAGCCCCCGCGTTGATGGCGACAGAGACGGCCGCAGTCTCTAGTCGCGCGGAAGGGCAAGGAACTGAAGCCGAGGGCAAGGCCGCCGGCGACTTCTTCGAATACAAGATCAAGCAGAAGATTACGATCGGGAAGAATCAGTCAGCTCTCGTGCCGATTCTGCAAGCGCATATCGAGGCCGAAAAAGTAACGCTCTGGAATCCGGAATCGGCGCCTCTGCGCGCCCTTTGGATCAAGAACACCAGCGGCCAGGTACTCGATGCCGGCTCATTCAATGTGCTCGAAGCCGAAACCTTTGCGGGCGAAGGTGTCCTCGAGACCATCCATCCCGACGAACGGCGGTTGCTCTCCTATGCGGGCGATGCCGCAGTGCATGTGAAGTATTCTGAAGAATCCAGCGAAAAGCCATTCAGCCGCATTCGCATCGCCAAAGGCGTCATGCTGATGCTTAAAGAAGAGCACAAGACGAACAAGTTCACGATTCGCAACGCCGATACAGACCCTCGGCAAGTCGTCGTGGAATATGCTGCAGAAGAAGGATGGAAGCTGTCTCCGGGAACGCCTCAGCCTGAGGAGACGACTGAGTCATACCACCGCTTCCGCGTTCCAATCGATGCGGGGAAAACTGTGGAACTGACCGTCGAAGCCATTCATCCGGACGAAAGCCGCGTCGAGTTAACCAACCTCGATGAGGACCAGGTTGCTGTTCTTACCCAGCAGAAGCGGGTCACTCCGGCATTGCAGCAAGTCTTCGACAGCATCCTGAAACAAAAGCTCAAAGTTGGAGCAATAGCTGACCAGATCGCGGACCGTAAGCGCACGTCGGATCAAATTGGTGTTGACCAGAGCCGCATACGCGAGAACATGAAGGCTCTCAAGGGAACTTCTGAGGAGAAGGCCCTGCTGCAACGATACGTAGGCCAACTCGATTCGCAGGAGAGCCAGTTGGCTGCACTGCGAAAGGAGAGCATAGATCTAACGGCGCAACAGAACCAAGCCAAAGAGGAACTCGATCGGATGATCATGACTGTAAATCTGGACGAGGTCTTTAATTGATCTGACTCGGGATCGGTTTCCGGTTCACCACAAGTGGTAGTGCCCGTCCCGCTGCGCCATCTGAACATTGACGCCGAACAACGCCGCCAACCGTTCCACCTGGAGAATTTCTTGCTTCGGACCGTCCGCCACGATCCGTCCGCGGCTCATCAGCACGACCCGCTGAATCTCCGGAACAATATCGGCCAGTTCGTGCGTCACCAGAATGATCGCCGTTCCTGCCTTCGCCAGCGCGCTCATCGTGTGGCGGACGGTTTGTTGTGCCGACAAGTCGAGCGAATTGCATGGCTCGTCGAACAGCAGCGCCCGCGGCTTGTGGACGAGCGCCCGCGCGATCAGCACGCGTCTCGCTTCTCCGGACGACATCTCGCACACCGGCCGATCCGACAGATACGAGATCTTCAACTCGGCCAGAGCCGCGTCGGCCAATGCTGCCTGCTGCGGATCGACTGTGTGATTCGGATAAATGGCTGTGCTGCTGAAGAAACCCGACAGCACCACGTCCCGCCCACAAGAATCTCCGGTACACGACAACATCAAGTCGTTCGACACAATGCCCAAACCGGCGCGCAGCTTGAATACATCCCACATCTCTTGTCCGCAGATCGACATTGATGATTCCGGCCGCGCCACCGGATAGCACTCCCGCGTAATTGTCTTGATCAGCGTGGACTTCCCGCAGCCGTTGGGCCCGAGGATCGCCACGTGTTCATCGGCTCCGATGCGCAGGGTGAAGTCGTCGAGAGCAATCTTCTGCCCCCGCATCACGCGGATGTTGTGAAAATCGAGCAAAGACGGACTGTTTGAGTGGCTCATCGCATCCAAAGTGAAGATAGAGTGTAAATGAGGCTAAAGCCGCCAAGAAACCGGAACCACCCGCAGACCACTGAGAACTGAGAACGCTGGGAACTGGGAACTGAGAACTGAGAACTGAGAACTGAGAACTGAGAACTGAGAACTGAGAACTGAGAACTGAGAACTGAGAACTGTTCTACCATTACACTGAAACCAGATGCCGCTGAAAATCTACCGTCTTCGTCGCTTGCTGGCCGCGACCGCCATACTGCTGACTCTGGTCGTCACGGCGATGTATTTCTACGCGCGTTCCCAGGCGACGAATGTCTTGAAGACGATTCCCGGCAAGATTGGCTTCGACATCAAGCAAACCGCCAACGGGTTTCAATATTCCCAGTCCGATGGGAAGCGAACGCTCTTCACTATCCAGGCCAGCGACGTAAAAGAATTCAAACTCAACGGCAATGCCGAACTACACAAGGTCAGCATTATTCTCTACGGCCGAGATTCCTCTCGCTTCGACCAGATTTACGGCGACGATTTTGCCTACAACCAGAAGACGGGCGACGTTACCGCGAAGGGCGATGTCCAGATCGATCTTGTCGCGAATCCCACAGGTCAGACCAGTCCCGATCAATCCACTCCCAAGGAACTCAAGAATCCGATTCATCTGAAAACGCGCGATCTGGTTTTCAATAAAGAAACAGGGAACGCCTCGACGGATGCTCGCGTTGAGCTGCGCACACCGCAGGCGAGCGGATGGGCCGTGGGCGTCCAATACGCGGGTAAAACGAACGTGTTGACTCTGTCTTCGCAGGTGCATGTTGAACTGAGCGGTCCCGACGCATCGGTTCTCGAGGCCGAACACGGCGTCGTCACCAATGATCCCCGCACCATTGTGTTGGATCATCCTCGCCTGAAACGCGAATCTGGCACGATGCACGCCGATCAGGCCACGATCTACCTCGACTCTCAAAACGAGGTCGAACGCGTGATGGCCTCGGGGAACGTCACCTCGGAAACGCGGGCGGGCAAAGCGGCCGTGCACAAAGACGATGCCAAGCCGCCGGCAGAAATCCAAGGCCGCGCAGACCATGCCGACTTCGAGTTCATTCAGGGGCAAGAACTGGTTCACACCGCGACGCTAACCGGCAACGTTCACATCGACCAGGCTGGAGCCCAGCCCATCCACGGCGATGCCGGACGTGTCATCCTCGATTTCGCCGGCGACAACGAATTGAAAAAGGTTCACGCCCTCGACGGTGTTCGCCTAACGCAGACGGCTGCTGGCGACAATAGTCCGACTGAAAGCAAAGCAGGGAATTCGCCGCAAGAATTCCAACTGACCGCTCCCATCATCGACTTCGACGTCGCAGAGGGGAATCTCTTGCGTCACGCCCAAACGTCAGGGGCCGCGCAGATGACCATCACGCAAACTCCCCAGGTTTCTGGCTCTGCTCCAGCCTCGAAAGCGGAACGGACGGTCGTGACGGCTGGAAAGTTCGACGCGGATTTCGCCGCGACCGACGGCCACAATCAACTAACCAGCGTTCACGGAGCTCCTGACGCTCGCATCGTCAACTCGTCTGACGGACAGCCGGAGCGCGTCAGCACCAGCCAGGCTGTCGACGCTTCATTCCTCCCGCTGGGTGGCATTCAGTCGGTGACTCAGACCGGAAATGTTGTCTATTCCGACAGTCAGGCGACCGACAAGAAGATGCAGGCTTGGGCAGACCTCGCCCGCTACACTCCCGCCGACCAGATGCTTATCCTGACTGGCAGTCCTCGCGTTGCGAATGGCGGCATGCAGACTACCGCCAACAGCGTCCGGATCAATCGCGCCACCGGGGATGCGCTGGCCGAGGGAGACGTCAAAAGCACATACAGCGAGCTGCAGGAACAACCCAACGGAGCCCTGTTGGCGTCCTCATCGCCGATTCATGTGACCTCCCGCACAATGACCGCTCACAACAACACCGGAGTCGCTCTCTACACCGGCAAGGCTCGTCTCTGGCAGGATGCCAACGTGATCGAAGCCCCTTCGATTCAGTTTGATCGGGATCATCGCTCCGTGACGGCGCAGGGTACTGCTGCACAACCGGTGCAGACCGTTCTCGTCCAGACCGAGAAGCCAGGGGAGAAAAGCGCCAAACCATCCGAAACCAAACCCGCGAAGAAGTCGGCGGCCTCGGGCGAATCCAGCCCCATCTCGATCACTGGGTTGAAGCTGACCTACGCCGACGCCGAGCGCCGGGCGCACTACGAAGGCGGCGTCATCGCAAGGGGCTCGATGTTTACCGCGTCGGCCAAGACCTTGGACGCCTACCTTTTGCCCCACGGCCCGACGAACAAGAATCAACCCGCTACCGGGCCGGGCCAGCTTGATCACATGGTGGCTGAGGGTGGGGTGGTGATCCAGCAACCCAGGCGCAGGGCAGAGGGCGAGAAGCTGGTCTATACGACGGCGGAAGACAAATTCGTCCTGACAGGTGGAACGCCTAGCATTTTTGATGCCGAACAAGGCAAGATTACGGGGGTTTCGTTGACTTTCTTTAGACGCGATGATAGGGTGCTCGTAGAAGGCGAAGCAAGCACTCCTGTGGTAACGACGACGCGAGTGGCACAATAATTGCCTAGGCATTGGCTCGACAAATGCGTACCTTGGCCACCGAAGAGATTGGCAAAAGTTATCGTGGCCGCCGCGTAGTCAATGGGGTCAGCCTGAACGTCGAGCAGGGCGAAGTTGTTGGTTTATTGGGCCCTAACGGCGCGGGTAAGACCACCACGTTTTATACGATTGTCGGCCTGATCCCTCCTGATTCCGGCCGCGTGTTATACGACGGTCAGGACATCACTGACGTTCCCATGTATCTCCGGGCGCGCCAGTATGGCATCAGCTATCTCCCGCAAGAAGCTTCGGTTTTCCGAAAACTTACAGTCGAAGAGAACATCCTCGCGGTCTTGGAGGCGCAGCGGATTTCCTGGCACGAGCGCCGCGAGAAGATGGAAAAGTTTATCGACGAGTTGGGTCTGGAGCACATCCGCCAAAATCGCGGATACGCTCTTTCCGGTGGAGAACGCCGGCGCGTGGAAATTGCCCGCTGCCTGTGCATCAACCCCACCTTCATTTTGCTGGACGAACCATTTTCCGGGATCGACCCCATCGCCGTCCTCGACTTGCAGAAGATCATCAGCAGCCTGCGAGCCAGCGGGATTGGAGTTCTGATCACCGATCACAACGTGCGCGAAACGCTCACGGTCACGGATCGCGCGTACATCATCGATGACGGCCGAATTTTCCGTCAGGGAAAGCCGGAGCAGTTGGCCGGCGATCCAGAAGTCCGAAGAGTTTATTTGGGAGAGAGCTTCTCGCTAGTGTGACCAAGTAGAGGTTTAAACCACGAAGCAGACGAAGTATCACAAAGTTTTCTCCTTCGTGAACCTTAGTGTTCTTCGTGGTTGATGGTTTTGGATCTACTGAAAATCGGTCGAATTCATGGTCTTACTGCAACACAAACTCAGCGTAAAGCTCTCGCAGCGCCAGATCCTCACTCCGGGTCTAGTGCAGATGGTCTCCGTCCTCGCGCTCAACAAGCTTGAACTCAAGGACATGATCAACGCCGAGATGGTCGAGAACCCTGTTCTCGAGGAACTTGAAGAATCGGTTCCTCTGCTCGACGAAGTCGGCAAGAAGGAAGAAGACCGCGAGCGCGCCGCTGTTGCCTCCAACGAAGAAAATCCCATCTCTGCAGTCGAAAAGAAAGACCCCTTTGAAGAGATCGATTTCGGTTCCTTTTTCCAGGACTACCTCGATCCTGGTTATCGCACTCACAGCGAGATGGAGGACATCGAGCGCCCGTCGTTCGAAAACTTCCTTTCGAAGCCGAGTAACCTGACCGATCACTTGGCCTGGCAGCTGGGTGCTCTGAGTCTGCGCAGCGAAGTTCGCGAAGCCGCCGACCTGATCATCGGCAACCTGAACGAAGACGGCTACCTGATCGCAAGCGATGATGAGTTGCTGGGAGTAACCCCGCCGGCGACCCCGGAAGCCGACGCCGTAACCGCCAAGAATATTGTCAGCGAAGCCCAGGCATTGGGAATCGCCGAACCTGTGTTGGACCCGGAAGTCGAAACGGCTGAAGCGGAACCTGCAGAAGCGGAAACTGCAGAAGGTGCTGCCGCAACCGACTTTACGGAGTCGCCCGATTCAGCCTTGGCAGTGATTTCTGATCCAGCGATTTCCAACCCGGCGGTGCCTGGAAATACGACATTCTCACAGGCCGCTGAACCCCGCGCCGAAACTTCTTTTTCGTCTACATCAGGAAATGGAGCTGCAGCGGTTGCGCCCGCACCTGAGGCCCCTGTCCGTGCCGTTTCCACGTTCAAACCGAGATTTACCCCGGCGGATTTGCACGAGGCCTTGCAAGTCGTACAGCAGCTGGATCCTCCGGGTGTGGCCTGCCGAGACCTGCGCGAGTGCCTGCTCGCACAGCTTCGTTTTCACCAAGTCCAGTTGGAGCAGCACAAAAACGTAAACGGCACGGCTCAAGTGCTGCAGGACGCTATGGCCGTTGTCGATAACCACCTGCGTGGCCTCCAGAACAAGCAGCACAAGGAAATCGGCAAAGCCATCGGCCGCCCCATCGAAGCCGTGCAAGCAGCTCTCGACTACATCCGCACGCTCGATCCTCGTCCTGGCCTGCGCTATAACAAAGTCCAGGCCCGCCTCATTGAGCCCGACGTCGCTTTCGTCAAACATGGCGACGAGTGGCTGGTCATCATGAACGACGAAGACCTGCCTCAGCTTCGTCTCAACCCCGCCTACAAGAAACTGGTCACCCGCGACGGCACCAACGAAAAGAGCACTCGCGACTACGTGAAAGAGCGCTACAAGAGCGCCATCCAGCTCATCAAGAACATCGAGCAGCGCAAGCAGACCATCACGAAGGTTTGCTATTGCATCGTCGCGCGCCAGCAGGATTTCCTGGAACGCGGCATCGATCAACTTAAACCCATGATGATCAAGGAGGTGGCCGAAGAAATCGGCGTGCATCCTTCCACGGTAAGCCGTGCTGTCGCCAACAAGTACGCCCACACACCACAAGGCGTATTCGAGCTGCGCTACTTCTTCAGCGAAAGCGTCCAGGGTCCTGAGGGCGGCGGCACTTCGCTGCTCATCCTCAAGCGCCGCGTCAAAAAGCTGATTGAAGAAGAAGATCCCAGCCGTCCATTGACCGACGAGCAGATCACCCGCATCCTGCAATCGCAGGGCATTCAGGTGACCCGCCGCACGGTGGCCAAATACCGCGAAGACCTGCGCATCCCGAGCACGCACCAGCGCCGAGTCAAAAAGTAGTCGTCAGCCGTTCGTCGTTGGCAAGTCTGCCTGCAGCTATCGATGTCCGAGCAAACGACTAAGGACCAACAACCAACAACCAAATGCAGTGCTCGATTTAACTCGATACAAGAATTTCTAGGAGGGGCGCTCATGAACGTGGAATACACTGGACGACAATACGAAGTCACCGCTGCCATCCGCAAAGAAGTCGAAACCGGCCTCACCAAGATCCGCAAAATCCTCGGCGACAAGTTCGAAACCAAAGTCATCCTCGCGGTTGAGAAGCACCGTCATAAAGCTGAAATCACCATTACCCCGCGCAAGGGCCCGCTTGTCGGCCTCGCCCAAGCCAAGGACATGAGCATCGCGGTCAATGAGGCACTCGGTCACCTCGAAAAGCAGGCGATCAAGTACAAAACCCGCTGGCAATCGAAGAAGCGTTCCGCCCGCAAGAGTGAAGAAGATAAGAAGTGGAACGGCCAACATTCCACGCAAGAAGACGTTCAAACCGTAGTCGGACTCTCCGAGAAAACCGCGGTTCCGGTGATGGTCCACAAATATCCCGCCGTGGCCAAGACCACTGAGGTTCACCTGATCCGCTCTGACGAATCGGTCGCCATGCGCCCCATGACGCTTGAAGAAGCCATCAAGGAAGCCCACTTCAAAGATAGAGACGTCTTCGTCTTCCGCGATCCGAAGGGCAAAGTGATGGTCCTGCACCGCGCCCGCGACGGCAAAATGCAGCTGATCGAAGTCCCCTAAGAAGATTCAAGATGGGTGCCCCACCCTTGTCGCGCTTGGTGCGACAGGGTGGGGATTTTGACTCACTGGCCCATTCTTCTCCGCAAGCGTATGATCCTCCCGCCGTTTAACCCACCTAAATTCAGGAGATCACTATGAAGAAGCTCTACGGGCTCTTGTTTGTTCTTTTCTTGGCCCCGGCTCTGTTCGCGCAAGAGCACTACACCGAAGGGCCAATTTGGCGCGTCCAATTAATTCGGGTCAAGCCCACGCAGATGGATGCCTATCTCTCCAGTCTCCGCCAATCCACCAAACCTCTGATCGAAGAGGAAAAGCGTCAAGGGGTCATCACGGACTACAAGGTCTTCCTGAAGGAAACCAAGGCCAGCCCCGAAGATTGGGACATTGCGGTCGCAATCGAATACAAGAATCATGCTGCGATGGACGGTCTGGCGGCAAAAGGCGAGGCTGCGCGCGACAAGATCCTGGGCGGCAAACAAGCTGCGCAACAGTTGGGAGAGAAGCGCGCCGAGATCCGCGAAATCATTACCTCGGATCTGCTGCAGGAGATTTTCCTGAAATAGCTATCGGCATGTTTTTGGAACCGGGTGCCCCACCCTTGTCGCGCTTGGAGCGACAGGGTGGGGATTTTGATTTTGGGGTCTGAGTTTCCTGATGCGGAGCACTACCTGTTCTTCAAGGTAATCCCATCCGCCGTCACGGGCGTTCCGCACTTCCCGCCGCGCAGGCCATCCAGAAACGCCTTCGTTTCCAGCAGCGTCAGCTTCTCCGTCGTTCCGGCGAATCCTACCCCAGCAAAATTCATGTGCGACGCACCCTCGATCACTCCCAGCCACTTGCATCCGGCAGGAAGGCTGTCGTAAGGAATCGTGCGTGTCTTCCAATCGCCGTCCAGAGATCCGTCGCGCGTTCCCGTCAGCATCAGTACAGGTTTCCGGATTCCGCTCCATGCATCTTTCGGAAACATTGTCCCGGACCATCCGGCGACAACGCCACATACGCGTCGAATCGATCCAGGCTCTTCACGCCCAAGATATTCTTAGCGCCCGCCTCAACCATCACCGTCCGCGCGCCCATAGAATGCCCGAGTAACGCGACAAAAGGCGCCTTGCAAGTACCTGCCGCCCACTTCAATGCCGCCTCGATATCCATCATCCGCGCGTCGTACGCTTTGGGATCGTTCACCAGTTCGTTCAAGCCCTTCTTGAGTGCCCCGGCGTCTCGCATGTCGGATCGCAATGCTAGTCCGCCGCTCTCCTTGTGTCCGATTACGATCGATCGCCACCCGTCCGACTGCATTCCTTCCGCCAGGTACTTGTATCCGTCCTCATTGCCGCCTGCTCCCGGAGAGATCAGCGCGACCGGCGCGCAATCAGCGTTGCTCGGCGAATACACGCGCAACGGGGTTTGTGCTCCATCCGATCTAGGAGCCTGTACCAACTGCTGAGCGCATGCTACCTGCACCACGGCCGCAAGAAGACCGGCAATAAATCTTGCCTTAGGATGCATTCCTCTCAATCGCCTCCCGACTTTGTCGTCTGCACGACCGCACTCAGGATAGAACACTCATCCGTTGTTGGCGTTGCACATCTGTGTACGCGAAAACTGCGAAAGATACCCTGTATTCACACGTTTTAATAGATCTACTCTCCGTGCTACAATCCGCCGCCGAGGAGATTCCCCATGAACGTTCGCGCCTATTGCACTCATTTTTTTGTACCGGTTCTTCTAGCTGCGTTTGCATTCCTCGGTGTCGCGCCCGCGACTCATTCTCAGGCTGCTCCGTCCAAGCTCTCAGTGCATTGGGAAGAACTCACAGCGTCCGATTTTCGTGAGGGCATCCAGCGTTCTCAGGGAACCTGTCTGCTGCCGTTCGGAATCCTGGAAAAACACGGCCCGCATCTCCCTCTTGGCACCGATCTCCTTGACGTCCGCTATGCCGCGCTTCACGCCGCCGAGCAGGAATACGCCGTCGTCTTTCCGGAATACTATTTTGGACAGATCGCAGAGGCGCGCCACGAGCCTGGGACGATGGCGTACAGCCGCAGCTTGCAGCTGGCGCTGCTCCAGGAGACCACCGATGAGATGGCCCGCAACGGTTGCAAGAAAGTCCTCATCGTCAATGGTCACGGGGGAAATGAATCTCTGCTTCCGTACTTCGCGCAAACGCAGCTCGACAAGCCCCACGACTATGTTGTCTACATCTTTGACGAACGCACCCCCAGCCAAGGCGGTCCGGCAAAGAAGTCAAAGATTGATATGCATGCGGGCGAAAGCGAGACTTCGAAGATGATGATTTCGCGCCCAGATCTCGTCCATCAGGATCGCGCCACCAACGAATCCGGCGCCGATCAGGCTCGCCAGAAACTCCCCCAAGATGTGTATACCGGCATCTGGTGGTACACCCGCTTTCCCAACCACTACTCAGGAGAAGGAGCAGTTGCGACCAAAGAGCTGGGAGAATTTCAGATGAGCTGGTGGATCGATTCGGTAATAAAAGCGATCAAGGCGGTGAAAGCCGACGACGTCAGCCCCAAACTTCAGAAAGAGTTCTACGAAAAGAGCACGCACCCTCTTGATACGCAGCCGTAGAGACTTGGCTTTCCCTCATGCGCTGCGGGAACCGGTTCCGCTAACCGCCGTATTTTCCGATCAGCATGCCGGTGATGAATACCAGCACGCCGCCTAAGCCTACCTGGAGTGCGGCGGACACCCATGGCGTGTCCATATAGCGCTTGCGGATCCAGGTGATCACGCCCAGTTCCGCCAGAACCACCGCGCCCGCAGCCCACAGCGCCATACGAAAGTCCCGAATCAAGAATGGCAGCGTGTGTCCAATACCACCGACCGCCGTCATCGCGCCGCAGATCAATCCGCGTACCCACGGATGCCCACGCCCCGTCAGGCTGCCGTCATCCGACAGCGCTTCCGCAAAACCCATGCTGATGCCCGCTCCCGCCGATGCGGCCACTCCCACCAGAAACGCGTCCCAGCTTTTCTGCGTCGCAAATGCCGCGGCAAACACCGGAGCCAGCGTCGACACAGACCCATCCATCAGTCCTGCCAATCCAGGCTGCACAATCTGCAGCACGAACAGCCGGCGTTGCGCAACTTCCTCGTCTGCCTTCACATGGTCGGGTAGCTTCTGCTTGTCCAGTTCTTGAGCCCGCTCTTCGTGTTCGCGCTCTTCGAACGCGAGGTCATCGAGCAGTCGCCGGATGCTGGCATCCTGTGTGCGCGCGGCGGCTTTCTCATAAAACCTCCGCGTCTCGACTTCCATCGTCGAAGCTTCCTTGCGCACTGCCTCGATTCTCAGCGGGCGTACCAGCCACAGCGCCGGACGGTCTACGAACCCGCGCACATCCTGTCGCCGGATCAGCGGAATGTGTTCGCCAAATTTCTTCTGGAAGAGTTCTAACAGCCGCCGCCGGTGTCCCGACTCCTCTTCGCGCATCCCATCAAACATCGAGGCCGTCGCCGGATAGTCCTGCCGCAATCCTTCGGCGAAATCGGCATATACGCGCTCGTCCTCCTCCTCAAGGGCGATTGCCAGCGCCAGTACTTCGCGTTCCGTCAGCTCTTCGAACTTTTTCATGACGCCATAGCTTACAGGCCTCACCTCGCCGGACACAATCTGCATTTCTGATTCTTGAAGCAAAGCAAAGGCGGATTCCACTCCGGCAGTATCTGGGTGAGCACTCATCGCTCGAAACGGCGACTACCCTTCGATGCTACTATCCAGTAAATGAAGCCGCGGAAGTCCTCTGGCTCCGTCCGAAAAGAATCAAAGAAAGCAAAGAAGTCGTCTGCCCGTACGCCGGAACTCGTCATCATCACGGGGATGAGCGGCTCGGGTAAGGCTTCCGTGCTCAAAGCCTTCGAGGATCTCGGTTATTACTGCGTCGACAACTTGCCCGTCGAACTGATCCCGAGCTTCGCGGAACTGGCGCTCCAGTCGCGTGACATTCGCCGTACCGCCCTGGTCGTGGATGTCCGCGAAGGCTCGAAGCTCGAAAAGCTTCCCGGAATCCTGCAGTCCGTCCGCAAGATGATTCCGACGAAAGTTGTTTTCCTCGAAGCGTCCGACGCAATTCTGCTTCGGCGCTTCAGCGAAACTCGCCGTCCCCACCCGCTCGGTACCGATTCTCCGGTGAAAACCGCCCTGAAACAGGAACGCCGGCATCTGAGCGCCATCCGCCGTTATGCCGACTTCGTCATCGACACGTCGAAGTTCAACGTGCATGAGCTGCGCGCTCATATCAACGAGCGTTTTCATGAACAGTCGGCAGAAAAAAGTATTCTTGTGTCCAGCGTGAGCTTTGGGTTTCGACAAGGCGTTCCCGAAGACGCCGATCTCGTTTTCGACGTTCGCTTCCTGCCCAATCCGCACTTTGTCCCCGAATTTCGTCCGCTCACGGGCCGCGATCCGAAGGTGGCGAAATACATTCGCTCCTTTCCGCAGACGCGCGAATTCATCTCGCGCATTTCCGACCTTCTCGTCTATCTGCTGCCGCATTACATTCACGAAGGGAAAAGTTATCTTACGATCGCTTTCGGATGCACCGGTGGACAGCACCGCTCCGTGATGATCGCCGAAGAAGTCGGCAAGCACCTTCGTCGCGCAGGATATCGCGTCAAAATCGGGCACCGCGACAGTCCAGAATAGAAGAAACTCTCCGCGAGACTGGTCCATGCAGGACTATGAGCCGTCCCCCTTCAGACAACTCACGGCACCGGAAACGCCATTCTCCCAGCGCCCAACTCAAGTAAAATAAGTCCTTGCAACTCACCTCAATTCCACCGGCGGCAAGCGATTGCGGTCCGGCGCCCGCGGGAGTTCCATGCGGCAAGTAATGCGCCTCGTCCGCTACGTGCTTCCGTTCCTCCTGCAGTTGTTGCCTGGTGTCTTTCTTCTGGCGGCCGTGGGCTTTCTCGAGGCTTTCCGCCTGGTCCTTCTAAAGCCAGTCCTCGATCGTGTGCTGAACCCATCATCCGGTTCGGAAAATATCGTCTTATTCACGATGCCTCAGACAGGTCAGCCGGTCTATCTTCAGCGTTTCGTTCCTACACACTTTCATAACGCTTGGACCATCGTTGCGTACGCGCTCGTGGCGTCGACAGTGTTGAAAGGAGTGTTCGATTACACCGGTACTTACCTCGTGAATCACGCCGGCTTCGGCATGATTACGAACCTCCGCAACGATCTCTACAACTCCGTCTTGCGACGCTCAGCCGCTTTTTTCCAGACGCACGCTACCGGGACGCTAATCTCCACGATCATCAACGACATCGAACGCGTCCAGTTCGCCATGTCGAGCATCCTCGCCGAATTCCTCCAGCAGTTCTTTACCTTCGCCTTCACCGCTGTTCTGGTCGTGATCCTGGGAGGAAAATTGGCTTGGGTGCTCGTTATCTTCATCCCCATCATCATTTTCTCCGCGGTGCGCATTGGGCGCCGCGTGCGCTCGACCACACGAACCGGGCAAGACCAGCTCGCCGACGTCCAGAACATCCTGCATGAAACCATCACCGGCAACCGGATCGTTAAAGCGTTCGGCATGGAATCGTGGGAAGTCGCGCGCTTCCGCAAAGCTGCGCAGCGCTTGTTCCGCGCGAACCTGCGATCTGTGGCGGCCGCGGCGATCAGTTCGCCGCTGATGGACATCTTCGGCGCAGTCGCCATCGCGCTCTTGCTTCTATTAGGTCGCGCGCAGATCGCGCACCACGAGCTCACCCTCGGAGCTTTCATCGCCTTCGTCGCCGCCGTGCTCAGTATGTACAACCCGGTGCGAAAGTTCGCCGTATTCAACAACAGCTTTCAGCAGGCCCTTGGCGCCTCATCGCAGTTGTTCACCTTCATGGATGCCGAGGACGTCGTAATCGAGAAACCGCGAGCGAAAGCGCTGCCTCCGTTTTCACAAAGTGTTCGCTTCGAAGGAGTTTGCTTCTCCTACCAATCCGACGGCGAAGATTCCCGTGAAATCCTCCGCGGCATCGACCTCGAAGTGAAACGTGGCGAGATTCTTGCCGTCGTCGGCTCCAGCGGCGCCGGCAAGAGCACGCTCGTCCATCTGCTTCCCCGGTTCTTCGATGTGACTGCCGGACGCATTCTGGTCGACGGCCACGACGTGCGCGACGTAACCCTCGCTTCTCTGCGCTCGCAGATCGGCATCGTTACGCAAGATACCGTCCTTTTCAACGATACGGTGCGCAACAACATCGCCTACGGACAACCTCACGTCCCGCTGAAGGACGTCGAGGGTGCCGCCCGCGCAGCGCTCGCTCACGACTTCATTCTTGCCCTCCCGTCGGGGTACGATACTGTCATCGGAGAGCGCGGCGTTCGGCTCTCAGGCGGCGAACGCCAGCGGTTGGCCATTGCGCGTGCGTTGCTGAAGAATGCCCCGATTCTGATTCTCGACGAAGCCACCTCTGCACTCGACAGCGAGTCGGAGGCGCTGGTACAGTCCGCCTTGCACAATCTCATGAGCGGACGCACGGTCTTCGTGATTGCCCATCGTCTTTCAACCGTGCGCCGGGCGAACCGGATCGTCGTAATCGAGAATGGAACCATCGCCGAAATTGGAGCGCACGAAGAATTGATGCAGCAGGTTGGCACTTACCGACGGCTTTACGAATTGCAGTTCGCCAATGCCGACTTGCCCAAAGCGGTTGCAGAAACGTAAGAACACGGCCCACTATGCCCATACGCTCGATGACTGGTTTTGCGCAGGTTCGCGGAGAAGTCAACAGTGCGAGTGCCCCCTCCAGTTCTGGTGGCAAACTGGCAT